>Ga0209648_10000273_pt1 | contig 38538 bp, 32 predicted proteins | sample GraSoi2013_115cm_FD_185830 | JGI IMG/M metagenome (GOLD analysis project Ga0209648, IMG submission 185830) | Grasslands soil microbial communities from the Angelo Coastal Reserve, California, USA - Sample 9_17_2013_115cm (SPAdes) (version 2) | ecosystem: Environmental > Terrestrial > Soil >...
GTCCTGACCCCGACCGCCGCCAGCCGCCGGTAGTGGGTCGCGTAGCTCCCCGCCGTCGACGCGCTCGGGTACCGGAGCCGAACCCACGCGGGTCCGGGCAGCGCGCCCCGGGCGACCGCCCGGCCGAGATCCGAGGGCCGGTCCATCACGAGGACCCCGATCAGGTGCTCGAGCCAGGCGCTCGACTCGTCGCGGCAGGCGAGCCGGTCGAGCCACGCGCCGCGCGCGCCGCGCGGCCTGAGCCGCGTGAGCACCGCGCCCGGCACGCCCGCGGCGAAGCGGTCCTCGACTCGCCGCAGCGCGAAGTAGACCGCACCCCGCATGCGCCAGCGGCCCGCGCGCTCGATCACCGCCCCCCAGTCGAGGCGGTCGCCCTGCCGGCGGACGAGCAAGGCGAGATCGAGCGGCCACGCGAGCCCTTCGAGCGGATGGTGGACCGCGAGGTGGAGCGCCAGGTAGAGGAGGAGATCCTCGCGGCCGAGGGCCGTCACTCGCCGCCCCCAGCGCTCGTCGACGACCGCGCGCGTCCACACCTCCTCGGCATCGAGGGTCGGCGGGGTGTGTCCCGCGACGAAGCTCACGAGGTTCCAGTGCAGATCGATCGGGAAGCGCCCCGGCCGGGGCTCGGCGGGCACGAAGCAGGCAGCGGTCGCGTAGGCCAGCTCGTACGCGAGCGTCCGCTCGTACTCGAGCGCCCGGTAGCCGAGCCCGGCGAGGAGCGCGACGGCGCGCGGAACGTCGGCGCGGCGCACGAGCAGATCGAGGTCGGTGAACGGGCGGAGCCCGGGCTCGGCGTAGAGGGCTTCGCCGAGCGCGGGGCCCTTGAGCGGAATCACCGGGAGGGACGCGCCCTCGAAGGCGTCGAGCAGCCCGCGGAGAGCCTCGACGCCGAGCAGGTGCTGGCGGCCGAAGGCGACCCACGCGGCCCGGAGCCGCTCGGCGACCTGCGCGGGGAGGGGACGCGTGCGGGTGAGCGCGTAGAGGAGCGGTGCGACGCGCTCGTGCTCCGCGCGCTCGAGGAGGCGCGGCCAGTCGAGCGCGGCGGGCGCCCCCGCGGCGGCGGTCTCGGCGTCGAGGAAGGCGCGCGCGGCGCCGAGGAGGGCCTGCTCAGCGCTCGCCGTTCCGCACCTCGCCCCGGACCTCGTCCATCATGTCGGCCAGCGCCTCGCCTCTCCGGAAGGGACCGAGGAAATCCCCGTCCTCGATGAGGGCGAGCGCGCTGCACCGGAAGCCGGGCACCGCCCTGGCGCCCCCGCGCAGGTCGGCCACGGTCTGCGTGCGGAGCTCCCGCAAGAGCGGCGAGCCCGTCCAGATCTCGTGGAAGCTCTTCTCCCGGAGGTTGCCGGCCGGGACCGGATGCACGGAGCACGGGAAGAGGTCGCCGTACGGAGAGATCAAGCACGTGCGCCGTCCGGTCGCGCAGATCTCCTCGCCCTTCTGCGGCAGACACATCACGGGCTCGTGCAGCTGGCGCGAGAGGACCGGGTCGGCGAGGAACGCGCGCATCCGCTCCTTGTCGAGGCCCAACCGCACGGGCGCCTGGTCTCCGTCCCGCGCGGGAACGAGGAGCGGATCGAACGCGTAGCCCGCCCCGAGGTCCTCGGCCAGCTCGACGATGCCGTGGTATTCGCCCGAGTTCAGGCTCATCACCGGGCTCTTGATGAGGACGATGACGTCGCGCTCCCGCAGGAGGCGCAGCGCCCTGAGCGACCGCGCGTGCGAGCCGGGGATCCGCGTGACCCGGTCGTGGATCTCCGCGCGCGCGCTGTAGATGCTAACTTCCACGGAGAGCGGGTGCAGATCCGCGAGCTCCGCCGCGGTCTCCGGAGTCAGCAGCGTCCCCGTCGTGAAGACGGTGACCGAGAACCCGAGCGAGCGGGCGTGGGCGAGGATCTCGAGGAAGTCCCGCCGCATGAAGACCTCGCCGCCGCTCAGCGTCAGGAAGAGCGTGCCGGCCTCGGCGAGCTGGTCGAGCACCGAGCGGATCTCGTCGAGCGTCAGCTCCTCGCGCGTCGGTTTGGGCCGGCCGACGGGCCCTTCGGTCAGGTAGCAGTGGGTGCAGCCGAGGTTGCAGCGGTGGGTGACCTCGAAGAGGACGCCGAGGGGGATGTGGGCGCGCGACGCCACCCGGGTCAGCCGGTCATAGTGGGAGGCCATGTCGCTCCCCCTGCTCGAGGCTCCCGATCGCGTCCCAGAACGAGCGGTCGGGCGTGAAGTACATCGTGTAGCACGGCACGCATCGCGCGAGCTCCCCGGCGACCTCGAGGAACCGATCGAGCTCCGTCGGATCAGCGCGTGAGAAGAGGACGCTCGGCAGGAGCTCCCTCACCGCCGCCGCCGGCGACAGGGGCGTGAAGGAGGTCCGCGGCCCGCGGCGCAGCCTGAAGAGCCCGGCGAGCGGAGCGGTGAGCCGCCGGCCGCGCCACGGGACCGCGGAAATCATGTAGCGTTCCCCGTCGCGCCGGATGGCGGTGGTCTCGTCGGTGATGACGTTCTCGCCGACCAGGTCGGCCACCGTCGTCTTGCCGCTCCCCGACGGGCCGAAGAAGACGCAGGCGCCGCGCGGGCCCACGATCGCCGCCGCGTGCAGAAAGAAGCCGCCGGCCCGCAGCAGTCGCCCGGCGTAGATCGCGGTCAGGAAGGTCTCGAGCGGCGAGGGATCGAGCGGCTGGACGATCCATCCCCGGCCCGAGCGCTCGTCGAAGGCGCCGCGGAACCCCGCGCCCTCGATGGAGAGCGTCTCGTCGGACGCGCCGAAGCGAGCGAACGGGCCGGACCACCGGGCGGCGACGTCGTCGGGCGGCGGCTCGACGACCTCGACGCTCAACGAAAGCTCGGGCGCCGCGCCGGTGGCAAAGTCACGATAGCGGGGCGAGAGGAGCGACCGGAAGCCCTCGTGTCGACACTCGACCCGGCACGGGATGCCCGCGATGTCGAAGGCGCCTACGAGCTCTTGTGAAGCGTGCATGCAGAGGTCCCACTGTGCTTGCCGCAGGAGGAGAAGGCGTAGGGCGTGAAGTCTTCCTCCCAGGCGACCGCCGGGCGCTCGTACGGCCGCCGCGCGCCCTCACCCGGCACCTCGGGTCTCCGCGTCTCCTGAGTCTCCATCAGCCTGTCCCCTCCAGTCCGCGAGGTCTCGCCGGCGAGAAGACGAACGCCCACGCCGACGATAGCAGAATGAGGGGGACGCGGCAATGGGGCCGCGTCGGCGCGTCAGTGAGCGAGCGTGAAGTGGCCGCTCGCGACGGGCGTGGGCTGGCCGTCCAGGTAGACGTTGACCGTCCAGTGACCGAAGAGCTGATACTCGGTGATCCAGGTCCCGGCCACGCGCACCGGCGTCTCCACCCGCGCGCGACCGTCGACGCTCCCGACCTCGGTCGTGAACCCCTGATAGACGGACCCGTCCGGCGTGAGCAGCTCCAGGCGCTGCGTGTGCGCGCCGACGAGCGTCTGCCAGGAGACGACCACCACGAGGGTGTTGAGGTGCTCGGGCGAGAAGTGATATCCCCCACGCGCGTGCCCGTGGCCGTTGATGCCGATGAAGGAGATGTCCGCCGGCTCGACGGAGTGCCCCTTCGTCTTCGTCTCGGCGACGGCCCCGGCGGGGCCGGTCAGCGCAAGCCCCCCGACCAGCGAGAGCAGCGCAGCGATCCTCACGACGCGTCTCATGGCGTGCGCTCCCTTATGGCGGGATCGGAAGGGAGATCTTGAAGATCTTGCCCTCCGTCGTCCCGACGAAGATCTCCGTGCCGAGGTCGGTACTCGCGTTACCCGGCTGCCGCGTCCCATCGCCCAGGGTGAACGCCGTCCCCGCGTTCCCGGTGGCGAAGTCGAGCTGCTGGATCCGCCCCGTCGTGCCGTCCCACGACGTCACGTAGAGCTTGTCGAGGGGGATCGCCGCCTGGGCGCCGCTGATGGTCACCGCGGCGGCGAACCACCGCGGTGCGCTGCTTTCGGGTTCGCGGCGTTCGGCGTCCCGCCGATCCCCGGATCCAGGAAGCAGCGCACCGCGTTGCTGGTCGCCGTCGTATTGGCCACCACCATGTAGAGCCGGCCGGAGGTGCCGTAGTCCTCCCACACGAGCCCCTTGATCTGGTTGTTCGCGCCGAGGTTCAGCGGCGCCGTCCACTTCATCATGTTCACGCCGGGCGCCTGCGCCAGGTTGATCGCGTACACCGAGGTGGTCTTGTTGCCGACCCACAGGGTGTTGCCGTCGAAGCTGATGTTCGCCGCCGTGTCGATGTCGCCGAGATTGACGCAGGCCGTGTTCGCCGTCGGGCACGCGCCCGGGCTGCCGACCAGCCGGCCCGTCGTGATGTCCACGATCCAGAGGCTCGCGCCCGTCCCGCTCGTCGACATGCTCGTCACGTACAGGCGGTTGCGCCCATAGTCCAGGGCCGGCATCCCGTTGATCTCGCCCACGCTCCAGTTGTTACCGCCCGAGCCGTCGTTGAACGTCCACACGACCGCGCCCGTGTCCGAGCGGAGCGCGAAGACCTTGTTATTCGTGGTACCCGCGCCGTTCTTCGTCGCCACGTAGATCAGGTCGTAGGCGGAGCTGGAGGGTTGCAGGGCGGACGAGATCGTCTGCCACTCATCAGCCGACGTGAAAGTCCAGGTCATCGTGACCGACGCGGCGCCAGGCGCGGTGCTGCCCCCCGAGTTGTTGAGCGTGGTGCCGCAGTTCACGTTGTTGAGGAAGCGCTGGGTCTGACCCGCCGACGTGATGCCACACCCCTGGCCGACCGTGTTCACGACCATGTCACCGGCCGCGCTCGTCACGTTGACCGTGGACGAGGCCCCGTTGCCACTTGCGGGCCCGCCGCTGGCGGAGTTGAAGGCCCGTACGGGCGTCGTCTGGTGCACCCCCGTGAAGAGCAGCGCCCCGCTGTGGATGCTGGACTGCGTCGCCCCCGAAAGCGTGACGACGACGTTGTTGGTCCCCGTGGCGGGAGCGACGAGCTGCCACTGCTCTGATCGGGTGGTGCCCGGCGCACAAGGCGTTCCCAGAATGGACGTGATCCGCGTGAGGGCCACCGTGGCGTAGGTGACGCCGCTGACGGTTGGGACTGCCGTCCCAGCACAGTCGCTCCCGAGCTGCACCGACACGATCAGGGCGCGATCCGTCCCGGCGGGAACCGTGAGCGCGTAGGTCAGGGAGCCCACCGCGCCCCCGGCGGCATGGGCTTCCGTGACGTAGCTGATCGTGCTGGTGCTGGGGGGATAGGCCGTCGCGAAGGCGTTGTTGGACCACGCGCGCACCTGGACCGAGGGCCCCGCCTGGATCGCGGTCGCGCCGGTCAGCGCGGGCTGCCACTGGATCGCCCCCGTCGTGGTGTCCACGGCGTACAGCGTGCCGCCCTGATCACCCGCGAACACGCGGCTGCCGCCCGCGCTCAGCGGTATGGGAACGAGCCACCCCTGGACCGCCGAGGTCGTGACGGCCGGCGTCCAGTTCTGCAGCCCCGTCGCCGAGTTCAGCGAGATCATCCGCCCGGCGTTCGACGAGAAGAAGATGCCGTCGTTGCCCGCGATCGGCGGGTTGAGCGCCGAGCCCCCCGCGAGCATGTAGCTCCACGCCTCTTGGGTCGTGGACGATGGGCGCGCCGTCGCGGCGCTGGCCGCAGCCGACGAATAGCAGGTCGCGGCCCCGGACCCCGTGTACGCGAAGACCTGGTAGTAGTAAGTCGAGTTGTTCGTGAGCCCGGACCGGTTGAGGGTCGTCGCCGAACCCAGGTACCGGACAAACGCCCCGTTCGGCCCGATCGCGGTGTTGAGCCCCCAGGTCAACCCGTTGGTCGGGTAATCACCGGCGACGAAGGCGTTGGTCGGCTTCTCGATGACCATCACCGAGCCGGCGCCGCTCGACCAGTACACGGTGGCCTGGGTGCTCTGGGCCTGGGCCGCGATCCAGCTCACGCCGGTAACCGCGGCGCACGTGGACGTGGGGGTCGCGTTCACGGTCGCGCTCACCAGGGAGTACAGGTTCCCGCTGTCGCGGGCGAAGGCCTCGTAATAATACGTCGTGCCGGGAGTGAGGCCCGTGTCGGTGAACGAGGTGCCCAGAGCCGCGTCGTGAAAGATAACGACCGTCGCACCGCCGTCAGGTGAGTAGCCGACGGAATAGACGCCGGTCCCGTTGCCATCAGTCGGCGTCCAGGTCGGCGCGCTCCCGGCCTTGCGGACGATCAGCGTCCCCTGGTAGGAAGGGCTGCCGGCCGCGGGGTTCGTCCAGCTGAGGCTGACCTGGCCGGCCCCCGCAGTGGCGGTCAGGCCCGTGACAGGCCGCAGAAAGGTCACCGTGAGCGTCGGGACAAACCCCGTAAACTCCTTGGTGCGGAGCACCAGGTTGTCGTTGAGCCCTTCGTTCACGTGCCTGAGCAGGACGCCGTTGTTCGTCGCCGAGTTGGCGTACCAGGCGTTGACGGCCGTCAGGATGTTCCAGTGCATCCACCCGACCAGGTTGGTCCCCTGGTCGGTGACATTGTTGGGGATGGAGCTGAGAACGGTCCCGCTGTAGTCACCGCCCGGGGTGGTCCAGTTCTTACCGCTAGCCCGCTTGATCCACGTCACCACGGTTTCGGTCCATGACGACGTGGAGGTGACCTGATAGGCCCCGACGAGCGTGCCGCCGCCGAGCCCGTTCGCGTAGATTTTCAGGTCGCCGGTCTTGAGCGCCGCTCCGGCCGGAAGGCCGAATGTGACGAGGTCGAAGCTGAACAGGCCGTGCCTCGGGTTTCCCGAGCTCACCCCGACATTTATCGAGTTGACGGACCCGTAGTTAGTTGTGGTCGTCCCTGCGTCGATGTAGGAGTCGGCAATCGAACTGAACGTCATAATCTCGGCCGCATGGGCCGACGGCGTGAACAAACCACCCAGTCCCAGGGCGATCGCGAGGACTGCGAGCCAGCGCTTGGGCGTCATGACGCTTAGAGGTAGGCAAGGGGGGTGCCATGCCGTCGATAACCGGAAAGTCCGTCGAGACGGGTATTTAACTAGGTTCGGTGTACGGGAATCACCTGCCCGTCCGACCCGGTTTCAACCTGTCCTGGTAGGAAACTTACCGGGCTCGGTCGGGCGCTGACGCTACCATTAGAAACGACCTCTGGGGGTCGCTGAGGGCCGGCAGATCCACCATCCCCGGGCGACCTCGTCGGCGACGAACCCGGCCGCGTCGATCTCCGCTCGCACCTCGTCGGGCCCGGCGTACTCGTGAAAGAACACGGCTTCCCTCGGGTCGCTCGCGTCGGAAACGCAGATCGTGTAGCCGTCGCCGGGCTCCGACACGCGCCAGGGTCCGGAAACCTTCGCCCCCACGCTGCGGACCAGATCGACCAGCCGGCTCCGTGAGACGAATCCGCGGGGGCCGAGATAAACCACGACGAGGATGAGCCCGCCGTCGGCGGTCAGGGCCCGCCGAAGGCGCGCGAGGACGCCGATGCGGCGCGCGCGGCCCGGAATGTGGTGAAGCACCGAGAACGCGACGAACGCGCCGTCGTACGAGCCCGGCGGATCGTCCAGCTCGGTCACGCTCTGGACTCTGAAGTCGATCGCGAGCCCCGCCCCGTCGGCGCTGGCGCGGGCGGCGGCGATCATGCCGGGCGCGATGTCGATCGCGGTGACGCGGAATCCGGCGCGCGCGAAGCCGAGCGCCTCCCGCCCGACGCCGCAGCCGACGTCGAGGAGGCGACCGCCGGGCTTGACCGAGCGCTGGACGCTCTCGAGCTCGAACGCCTCGGGTCCGACGGTCGCCAGGCGAGCGTATTCCCTCACCTCGGCCCCGCGGCTGTACTTCGCGCGAACGGCGGCGAGGCACTCGTCGGCGCCGCCCAGGAAGAGCGGCGGCGTCAGCGGATGACGGAAGCGCGCGAGGACTTCGAGCGCGTCGGTCGCCCGCACCACCCAGCGCGCCGGCAGGCGGGCCAGGATCCCGCGCTCGAGCGAGAAGACCGTCGAGCCTCGCTCGATCGCCACGACCCGCGCGAGCACGTCGGCGCCGCGCGGGTCGTCCGCGCCGGGCAGGCGCAGATGGTACCCGCCGTCGCCGCGGCACAGGAGGATGGCGCGCGCCGCCGCGCCGTTCCCCGCCGGCCTCACGTGGACGATCTGGTCGTCACGGAACGGCGGCGTCGCGTCGAGGAGCCGGAGCAGGACCGGCGCCGTCGCGCGGCGCACCACGTCCTCGGTGGCGGGGGTGAGCTCCGCGCCCAGCTCGAGGACGACGAACCGGCTCATCCGGCGCTGGTCACGAGGCCCTTGTCGAGGAGCTCGCGCACGAACGCCTGCACGTCGCGGGCGGCCTGCTCGTGCGTGACGTCGAACTCGCGCACGATCACCTCGACGATCTCGTCCACGCTGCGCCGGCCGTCGATCAGCTCCCACACGCGGCTGCCGACCGGGTTGAGCCCGCGGAAGGCCTTCGTGTCGAGCGAGAGGATCACCGCCTCGCCTTCGATGACACGCCACGCGGTCTTGGGACTCCGAGACAGGATCATCGGAAGAGCGCGGCCGCGAGGTGGAACGGCAGGCGCCGCGCCTTCCACGCGAGCCGGCCGCGCGCGGGCCGGGCGGCGACCCGGCCGAGCGCGCCCTCGAGGAAGGTCCACGGCCGCCGCTCGAGGTCGAGCGTGCGTCCGGCCGGCGTCCTGATCGCGGTGACACGACCGACCACGCGCGTCCACGCGAGCGGCGCGTCAGCCTCGGGGAGCCCATCCCCCCGCGTCACGACGCCGCCGGGCGTCGTCGCCACGACCCGATGCACGACGAGCCGGGCGTCGCGCGCGTACGCGACGATCGCGCCGACCCCCGGGCGCTCGACGCCGACGGGCGCCAGGCACAGCGCGTCGCCCGGCTGGATCAACGGCGCCATGCTCGCCGACGCCGCGCTCACCCACGCGAGCCCGTCGCGCGCGAGGACGTCCGGCAGGAACTCGATCGCCAGGTCGGCTTTCGTCGTCGCCATGCCGAGTATGTATCATGGGTCGCGTGACCGCCGCCACTCGCTGGGCCGAGGCACGTGCGGCGCGCGGCGTGGTCGCCTCGCCCCACGCGCTCGCCTCCGAGGCCGGCCTCGCGATCCTCCGGCGTGGCGGCAACGCCGTGGACGCGGCGATCGCCGCCGCCGCCACGCTCGCCGTCGTCTACCCGCACATGAACGGCGTCGGCGGCGACAACGTGTGGCTGATCTACGACGCCGGGCGCGCGCGCCTGCGCGCGCTGGACGCCGCCGGACGCTCGGCGGCGACGGCGACCCTCGAGGCCTACCGCGCGCGCCACACGGCGATGCCGGTCCGGGGCGGCGCCGCCGCGCTCACTGTCCCCGGCGCGGTGTCGGGCTGGTGGGAAGCGCACGTGTACAGCCGCGACGTCATGGCCTCGCGCCTCGCGTGGGCGACGCTCGTCGAGCACGCGGTCGTCACGGCGCGCGAGGGATTCCCCGTCTCCGCGTGCCAGCGCCGGATGACGTCGGGCGCGGCGGTGGCGCTCTTCGAGGCCGGCGCGCCGGACGCGGTGCGACGGACGCTCTGGCCGCTCTTTCATCCCGAGCGCCTCGCCGGCGGGCGGTTCGTCCAGGCGGGGCTCGCGGCGACGCTCGAAGCCGTCGCCGAGGGCGGGGCCGAGGAGTTCTACCGCGGGGCGCTCGCCCGGCGCCTCGCGGCGGCCGCCGCGGCGGTCGGCAGCCCGCTCGCCATCGAGGACCTGTTCGCGCATCGCGCCGACTGGGTCGAGCCGCTCCGCGTGCCGTACCGCGCGGGCGAGGCGGCGAGCCTGCCCCCGCCCACGCAGGGCTTCGCCGCTCTCGCGATCCTCACCCTCCTCGCGGGCTTCGATGTGGGCGCCGTCGACGACGCCGACCTGATCCATCTAACCGTGGAAGCCACGAAGCTCGCCTTCGAGGACCGCGACCGGTGGCTCACCGACCCGACGACCGACGACGTCCCCGTGGCGCAGTGTCTCGACGCCGCACGGCTCGCCGAGCGCCGGCGGCTCATCTCGCGGCGCCGCGCGCGGCCCGCGGACCGCGCGCCCCAGGCGGGCGACACGATCGCCGTCGTCACCGCGGACGCCGCGGGCAACGCCGTCTCGCTGATCCAGAGCCTCTACCACGAGTTCGGCGCGGGCGTGGTCGCGGGCGACACCGGCGTCTTGCTGCAGAACCGCGGCGCGTTCTTCTCGCTCGATCCCGCGCATCCCAACCGCCTCGCGCCCGGGAAGCGCACGGCCACCACGCTGATTCCCTCGATGTACCTCGTCGGCGGTCGCCCGCGCTTCGTCTACGGCACGATGGGCGGCGAGGGCCAGCCGCAGACCCAGGCCGCGCTGGTCGTCCGCATGGTGGACCAAGGCCTCGGTCCGCAGGCCGCCGTCGAGGCGCCGCGCTGGCTCTTCGGCCGGACGTGGGGCGAGCCGACGAGCGCGCTGCGCCTCGAGTCGCGCTTCGGCCCCGAGGTCGCCGGGTCCCTCCGCGGCCGCGGCCACGCCGTGGAGGTGATCGAGGCGTGGAGCGATCTCGCGGGCCACGCTCAGGCGATCGCGCTCGATCCCGACGGCCTGCGTGCCGGCTCGGACCCGCGGGCCGACGGCGCCGCGCTCGGCTGCTAGCTCATCGCGCGGGCACGACGCGCTCGAAGAGCGTGTACGGCGAGCGCCGGGTCGCGTCGAGCGTCTCGCGCACCTGGGCCTCGCCGCGCCCGGCGCCCTGACGCAGGAGCGCCTCGAAGAACGCCGTGTAGAACGCGTCCGGGTAGACCAGCACGCTGAAGCGCGCGGCCGCGGCGGCCCCGTCGAGCCGCCGCGCGTACGCGAGCTCGGCGCGCCCGCCCGGCGGGAGGCGTGTGTCCGCCAGCTCGCGCTCGAGGTCGAGCGTCACCTCGCGGGCGATGCGCCGCTCCTCGCCGGTTCCCGCGATCGGACGCCCCGCCGCGTCGATCAGCTCGGCGCGCAGGAGGACGACGGGCGTGACGTACGTCGGGAACCGGTGGCCGACGCCCGTGCTCTCGACGACCAGGCGCGCGGCGATGCCGTCGGGCGCTCGCGCGGCGTCCTCGGTCAGCGAGATGGCGAGCCCGCCGCGGACCATGTCCGGGTCGTGGATGCCGCGCCAGAGGTGGCGGCGGTCGGGCATGTGGCAGTCCTGGCACTGCGTGCCCGCCGCCGCGAAGCGGCTCGCCTTCCACTCGTTGTAGGTGTCCTCGAGCAGCTTGCCGTTCAGCGCGTAGCCGTCGGGGCGGAACTGGTGGCAGTCCCGGCAGAACTCCGAGGCGAGGTACGCGGGCGTGCGGGTGACGCCGCCGTGCGGCAGCGTCTCGCGCGGCGCCGCGCTCTCGAGCGAGCCGTCGCGCCGCGGCGGGCCGAAGCGCCGGTGGCCGCGCACGTGGCAGGCCGCGCACGGGATGCCGCGCGGAGCGAGCGTCGGATCGAAGGCCGGGTTCGGTGCGAGCGTCCCGGGCACGCGTGGCGCCTGCTCGGCGAGCGGGGCGTGGCACTGGTGACACTGGAGCGCCTCGCCGGGACTCGACTCCAGCATCTCAGCGAGCTGGCCGGCGATCCCCGGGCCCATGGACGCCGCGTGCAGGCTCGTGCGCCAGTCCGAGAATTGCACCGGGTGGCAGGCGCCGCAGGCCTCGGGCGCGAGCGACGCCTCGAGCGGCGAGAAGCGCGTGGGCGGCGGCCCCTGCGGCGCGAGCGGCTGACGCCAGTGGCGCGCGACGAAGGTCTCCACCGGCTCGAGGCCCTCGCGCGTGGCCGCGGCCGCGCACCCGGCGACGAGCAGCATGAGCGCGAGCCAGGTCCGCGAGCACATGGCCTCCACCATAGCAAGGCTACAATAGCGGCGTGCGCGTCGCCCGCGTGACGGTGATCGGGTGGAAGGCGCGCGCCGCGCTCGATGCCGGCGGCGGCGGCGCGCGGGTCCTCGCTCCGCTCTCCGCGTCCATCTATCTCACCGCCGGCGCCGAGATCCTCTGGCTCGGCGCCGCGGGCGCCACGCCGCACCCGCGCGCGATCCTCTGCGCCGATCCGCTCGATCGCGCCGCCCGCCTCGAGCCGGGCGAGCCCGTGAGCGTCGGGGCGACGCGCGTGTCGCCGTGGCGCCCCGCGGAGGTGCCCGCCGGGCTGGACGCCGCCGCCGCCATGGCCCGCGGCGCCGCGCGTCTCGGCGCCGCGGCGCGGGCGCTCGGCGCTCCCGACGGACTCGGCGCGCTCCTCGTCGGCGCGCCTCCCGCCTTCCCGCTCGACGCCGCCGCCGGCCCCGCCCGGGCGCTCGCGGCGGCGTGCGCGGCGAACGCGCCGGAGCAGGCGGCCGGTGCCGCGCAGGCGCTCCTCGGCCTCGGCCCCGGCCTCACGCCCTCGGGCGACGATTACGTCGGCGGCGCGTTCTTCGCGCGAGCGCTCCTGGCCCGCGCCGGCGCCTGCGACGTCGAGCGCTGGCGCCGGGCCGCGGAGACCGTGCGCGGCGCCGCGCCGCGGCTCACCCACCCGATCAGCGTGGCGCTCCTCGGCGACCTCCTCGACGGCGACGGCTGGGCGCCGCTCCACGACCTGGCGCGCGCTCTGGCGACGGACGCGCCGGTGGAGACCGCCCGCGACGCCGCGCGGCGTCTCACGCGTCTCGGACACTCGTCCGGCTGGGACCTGCTCGCGGGATTCGTCGCGGGCGCAGCCTCCTGACGCCGTCCGACGCCCGCGGATTCCGGGTCCCCCGGAGGCGGTTGGCGACGTCGCCGGGTCGCGGTACAGTACGGGAGCGGCGCCCATCTCTGGTCCGGAGGACTTCGTGGATCCCTATCGCCTGCCCCGCACCGCGCTTCCGCGCCGGTACGACATCCGGCTCGAGCCGGACCTGACGACGCTGACCTTCCGCGGGGAGGAGACCGTCACGCTCGACGTGACCGAGTCCGTCTCGGAGCTCCTGCTCAACGCGGTGGAGCTCGCGATCGACGCCGCGAGCCTCGAGAACGACCGCGGCCAGTCCATCCCCGCGACCGTCAGCCTGGACGAGGCGGCCGAGCGCGCCCACCTCGCACTGGCGGCGCCCGCGACGTCCGGCCGGTGGCGCCTGCGTCTGACCTTCCGCGGCGCGCTCAACGACAAGCTCCGCGGCTTTTACCGCTCGAGCTACAAGGACGCGACGGGCGCGACGCGTCTCCTCGCGGCGACCCAGTTCGAGGCGACCGACGCGCGCCGCGCGTTCCCCTGCTGGGACGAGCCCGCGTTCAAGGCGGTCTTCGCGGTGACGCTCGCGATCGATCCGGCCCTCACCGCCGTCTCGAACACGCGCGTGGTCGCCGAGCGCCGCGAGGGTGGCAAGAAGGTCCTCGCCTTCGCCGACACGATCACGATGTCCACGTACCTCGTCGCGTTCGTGGTGGGCGAGCTCGAGGCGACCGAGCCCGTCGTGGTGGGCCGGACCCCGGTGCGCGTCTGGTGCGTGCCGGGCAAGAAGGGGTTGGCGGCGTTCGGCCACGCGGTCGCGGTCGCGTCGCTCCGGTTCTTCGAGGAGTACTACGGCATGCCGTACCCGGGCGACAAGCTCGACCTGCTCGCGATCCCGGACTTCGCCGCGGGCGCCATGGAGAACCTCGGGGCCATCACGTTCCGCGAGACCGCGCTCCTGGTGGACGAGCGCGCCGCGAGCCACACCGAGCTCGAGCGCGTCGCCGACGTCGTCGCGCACGAGAACGCGCACATGTGGTTCGGCGACCTCGTCACGATGACCTGGTGGAACGGCATCTGGCTCAACGAGGCGTTCGCCACGTTCATGGAGATGCTCTCGGTGGACGCGTGGAAGCCGGAGTGGCGGCGCTGGACGACGTTCGGCGTCTCGCGGGCCGCCGCGCTCACGGTGGACGGCCTGCACTCGACGCGGCCGATCGAGTTCCCCGTGCGGGCGCCGCGCGACGCCGACGCGATGTTCGACGTGCTCACCTACGAGAAGGGCGCCTCGGTGCTCCGGATGCTCGAGCAATACCTCGGCGCCGACGTCTTCCGCGAGGGCGTGCGCGACTATCTCCGCCGGCACGCCTACGCCAACGCCGACACCGGCGACCTCTGGCAGGCGCTCGGCAGCGCCTCGGGCCAGCCGATCCCCGCCGTGATGGACGGCTGGATCTTCAAGCCGGGGTACCCGCTCGTCAGCGCGCGGCTCGACGGGCGTGAGCTCGTGCTCGCCCAGCAGCGCTTCACCTACCTCCGCGAGCCCTCGCCCGGCGTGTCGTCCGCGGCCGAGAGCGACCAGCGCTGGCAGGTGCCCGTCCAGATCCGCGTTCACGCGGGCGGCCGGCATCCCGTCACGCGCCTCCTCCTCGCGGAGGGCGAGACGCGGGTGCCGCAGCCCGCGAGCTTCGACGCCGTCGTGGTCAACGAGGGCGGCCACGGCTTCTACCGCGTGCGCTACACGGGCGACCTCCTCGAGCGGCTCCTCGCGCGGCTCGCCGCGCTCGCGCCGATCGAGCGCTTCAACCTCGTGAACGACGCGTGGGCGGTGGCCGTCGCCGGGCTCATGAGTCTCACGGACTATCTCGAGCTCACGGCCCGCTTCCGCGAGGAGCGCGACCGCAACGTGTGGTCGGTGCTGATCGCGTCCCTCGGCGCGCTCCATCGGATCGTGGAGGAGGCCGACCGCCCACGGCTCGCCGCGCTCGTCCGCGACAGGCTCGGGCCGGCGTTCGCGGCGCTCGCCTGGACGCCGCGGCCCGAGGAGGACGAGCTCACACGTCAGCTCCGCGGCGACCTCGCGCGGGCGCTCGGCGTGCTCGGCGACGACCGCCGGGTCCAGGCCGAGGCGGCGGGACTCTACGCGGCGCATCTCGGCGGGCGCGAGGTGGACCCGAACGTGCTCCCCGCGCTCATCGCGATCCTCGCCCACGCCGGCGACGCCGCGCGCTACGACGAGTTTCTGACGCGCTTCAAGTCGGCGACCACGCCGCAGGAGGAGCAGCGCTACCTCTACGCGCTCGCGGGCTTCCGCCAGCCGGAGCTGCTCGAGCGGACGCTCGCCCGCACGCTCGACGGCGAGATCCGCACGCAGGACGCGCCCTTCGTCGCGCACGCGCTCCTCCTCTCCGTCCACGCGCGCGAGCTCGCCTGGACGTTCGTCAAGAAGCACTGGGACGCGATGGACCGCCAGTACCCCAAGCACGGGCTCCGGCGCATGGCCGAGGGCGTGACGGGCCTCACCACGCCCGAGCTCGAGCGCGACGTCCACGCGTTCTTCCGCGAGCGGAAGATCGAGCTCGGCGGCAAGACGCTCGCGCAGTACCTCGAGCAGCTCCACATCGCGGTGAGCCTCCGCGCGCGCGAGGGCGTGGGGCTCGCGAAGTACCTGGCGCGGTTCGCCTGAGCCCCGACGGGCAAGGAGACGATCCATGCGACGAGCGAGCGTGACGGCGGCGGTGGTGACGGCGTTCGCGGCACTCGCGGCCGCGGCGTGGGCCCAGCACGGCCACGGCGGCACGGGCGCGCCGGGACATCAGGCCGCGCAGGCGTGCCTGACGGAGTTCGAGCAGGTCGTGGGCGAGGGGCGCGGCTTCGGCCTGGCCTTCGCCGCCGACCAGAACGGCTACCCCGGCCCGATGCACGTGCTCGAGCTGAAGGACCGCCTCGGGCTTACGCCCGCGCAGGAGGCGCGGGCGCAGGCGCTCATGCACGCGATGTTCACCGAGTCCCGCCCGAAGAGCGCCGCGCTGCTCGAGGCCGAGGCGAAGCTCCGCCGGCTCTTCGCGGGAGGCGCCGCCGACGAAGCCGCGGTGCGGGCCGCCGCCCGCGAGGTCGAGCGCCTGCGCGGCGAGGTCCGGCTCGTCCACCTGCTCGCGCACCTCAAGACGCGCGACCTCCTCACCGAGGATCAGCGGCGCATCTACCACGAGGCGCGCTGGGGCGCGCGCTGACCGCCTGCGTCTTCTGTGACCGCGTCGCGTCGGGCGACGTCATGGTCGCGAACGAGCTCGCCGCCGCCTTCCCCGACGGCTTCCCGCTGACCCCCGGCCACACGCTGGTCGTCCCCCGGCGCCACGAGGCGGACTACTTCGCGCTCACGCGCGATGAGCAGACCGCGGTGTGGGAGCTGGTCAACGCGATGCGGGACCGGCTCGCGGGTGAGCACCGTCCCGGCGGCTTCAACCTGGGCGTCAACGTCGGCGCGGCGGGCGGCCAGACGGTCGGCCACGTGCACATCCACCTGATCCCCCGCTATGCCGGCGACGTCGACGACCCGCGCGGCGGGATCCGCTGGATCATTCCCGCGAGGGCGCGCTACTGGGAGCAGAGCGCGCCCGGTCGTTAGTCGCGAAGCGCTTCGACCAGCGAACTCAGGCTTCTGATCCGTTCGAGCCGCGTGCCCACGGCCGGCGCGCCCTCGGCGTGGGCCTGCCTGGCACTTTCCAGCGCTCGCTCCGCCGAGTCCGACAGCGCTCGCAACCGACCGCGGATCTCTGATTCCAGCAGGCGCCGGCTCTCGGCCACACGCGCCTCGAAGTCATTCTTGATCCGCGCGCTGTTCACCTCGAGCAACCGCTCCAGATAGCGACCCGCGTCGCGTTCGATCGCCCGTCTCCGCCACGCCCGGCCGCCCATGACATCGAGGAGCCTGGCACCGGCGGATCCCGGCGCCACGGCGAGCATCTCGGTGTAGCGGATCCGGCTGCGCACTCTGAGGCCCAGCTCGGGGTCGAGCCGCGGGAGGCCAGGGAGGTCCGCCATCGGGGCGAGCGAGTCCTGGAAGCCGTTGGCCAGCTCGATGAATCGCGCCATGGCCTCGCGAAAGAGCGCCTCTGCCCGCGGCTCCATCTCCTCCCGCCACCGGTCGAGCAGGCGCCGGGTCACCTCGAGCGCGCGCTCCATCGCGCGCTTCCGCAGGGTCGGGCCCGTCGCGTCCTCCCCACGGATGGCCGCGACGAGCTCGCGCCGGGCCTCGGGCAGCGCGCCGCCGAAGAAACCGTCGCGCGCCTCCACGAAGGCGCGCGAGAGACGCTCCTGGATCCCGGTGAGGCGATGGCCCAGCTCCTCGAGTGCCTGCTCCGCCCAGATCACGGCGGCGCGCAGCCGCTCGACCCGCGCCCGGGATTCCTCGATGGGCCGCGCCAGCGCCTCTTCCTGCTCGCCGAGCTCGCGGAGCAGACGGTCGACGAGCGCCGCCGTCTCCCGCCGTTCCGCGGCCCGGACGAGGTCGGCGCCCGAGTCGCGCGCGAGCGACGCGAGCCGTGCGACGAGCGCCGCCCAGTCCCGCGACGGCCCGGTCCCGGCCAGACACTCCGCGGCGCTCACCTCGAGAATCGGCCCGACCGGCCGGCCCGGCTGCTCGGCGAGCACGCGCGCGGTGAACCGGATCGCCTCTTGGCGCTCCGAGTCGGGCACGCGGTCGGCCTTGTTGAGGACGACGACGACGTCGCTCACCTCGCGCGCGAGCTCGGCGATGAGCGCCAGCTCCTCGCCGGAGATCGGCGGATCGGCGCCCAGGACGACCAGCGCCGCGTCCGTGTGCGTGACAAACGCGCGCGCGGCCGCGCTGTTCGCCGGCGAGATCGAGCCGAGCCCGGGCGTATCCACGAGGCACATCCCCGACTCCAGCAGGGCGCTCGGCACGAAAACCTCGACGGCGACGACGCCCTTCTCGTTGCCGGGGTTCTCCTCCTCTGAGACGTAGGCCGAGAGCGCCCGCGGCTCGCACTCCTCCCAGTCCCGCTCCTTGAAGCGCACGCACGCGGCGAGCCGCGGGCCGTGGCGGACAACCGTCACGACCGACGTCACGGGCACGACGCCCGTCGGCAGGACGGGCTCGCCGACGAGCGCGTTGAGGAGCGTGGACTTGCCGCGCTTGAACTGGCCGACGCAGACGACGTAGAAGCGTCCTTCCCCGAGCCGCCCGGCGAGCGCGCCGGCCTCGGCGGCGAGCTCGCGCGCGCCAGCCTCGGTCGCGAGACGCGCGAGGACGGCGAGCCGCCTCGTCATTGCCTCGCGCCGGCCGGCCGCGCGCGCACGGCCCGAGGAGCCTTCGCCGGATGGAACCACCGCTGGGCGATGATCGTCGGGATCACCGCGCTGGCCACGACCACGGTCACGAGCACCGAGAACTGCGCCTGGTCAAGGATCCCGCGTTGAGGCCATAGAGCGAGGAGATCGTCCCGAAGGTCAGCCCCGTCGACATGAGCAGGGTGACGAACATCGCGTCGACAGGCACCCAGCGCTTCGCGAGCGGGTACACGCCCGCGATCTTCGTCACCTGCTTGACGGCGAACAGGAGCCCCAGCAGGCCGAGGTTCGCCCAGACGAGCTTCAGCGACACGTTCATGCCGCCCTTGAGGAAGAAGAACGGGGTGAGCAGGGCGAACGCGACGACCCGGAACCTTCGCGTCAGCTCGGGATGCTGATGGAAGATGTGGGCGAGCGCCAGTCCGAGCACGAAGGCGGGGAGGACGGCGTGGCTCTGCGCCTTTTCCGCGAAGAACATCAGCACGAGCAGGGCCGCCACGGCGCCCTTGATCTCCGGCTCGATCACCCGCTCGCCGTAGCGCGAGAAGAACCACGGCTGGAGCGCGACCATGGCCCAGATGACCAGCACCGAGACGCCCAGGAACGGCACGAGCCACCACGTCGGTCGTATGAAGAGGAGCGCGAGCGCCAGCGCGGTGCCGAAGTCGGTCACGAAGGTGGCCGCCATGACGAGCTTGCCGAGCGGCGTCAGCGTCAGCCCGGTCTCCACGAGCACGGCGTAGACGACGGCCAGCGAGGTCGTCGACAGGGCGACGCCGGCGATCTGCGCCGCGGCGGATGACCAGCCGAGCACCCAGGCACAGAAGAGCCAGGCACCGAAGAACGGGGCGGCGAAGGACACGCTGCCGATCAGCAGGCTCTCCTTGAACTTCTCCTGCATCACCCGTGGATCGACCTCGGCGCCGGCGAGGAACGTCAGCAGAATGCTGCCGAACGACGCGAGGAAATCCATCCACGGCGGGCTCGTGAGGCTGAGGAAGTTCCCGGCGACGACGCCGAGGGTGATCTCGATCAACGCCACGGAGATGCCGAGCTCGACCGAGGCCACGCTCGCCAGGAGGATGAGCAGGCCCGCGATCACCGCGATCAGGAGATTCTCCACTCGCCCCCCTTCGTCAGGTCGATTGCGTGGTGGCCGCGTCCCGCCGCGCCGACAGCTCGGCGCGGAGCCGCATGTTCTCGGCCCGGAGATCGCCGATCGTCCGCATCGCCAGCTCGTTCGCGCCCCGTTCGCCCGCGAGGTTGAGCTCGAGCGCGTTCCGGTCCTCCGCGACCCGCGAGAGCCGGTAGTGGAGCGCGGCGGCGCGGCTCAGTGCCTCGGCGAGCTGCTCGGTCAGCTCCCTGACGCGAAGCTCCAGCTTTCCATGCTCGAAGACGTCACGCTCGATGCCGGTCTCGGTCCCCGCGCCCTCGGTCGAGGGCAATCGGGCGCCCAGGAGCGCTCGCTGCGGCGGCCCATGGACGTCGTTGCCCCACACACCCCGTCTCCCGGACAGCATCTCGAACGCGCGCTGGTACGAGGTGGCTTCCGCTTCGGTGAACGACTCTTCGTTCCGGTAGTCGTGCTTGCTGACGAACCGATCGAGATCCCTCCTCAGCTCGTCCCACGTCGCGAGCGCGCGGTCGAGGAGACACGCCAGTCCTTGCGTGCCTGCCCCCATCTCCACGGCGGCGAGCAGGTGCGGGGCGCAGATCCCGTCCGACTTCGCGTAGGCGCGCGCGAACTGCGGGTCGTCGACGAACCGGAGGAGCGTGAGCAGGTAACCCGTCTCGGCTTCGCCGCACCACGTGCACACGGGACACGCCTTCCGGCGTCGCTGGAGCTCGACGACCACCGGAGCGAGCCGGCGGCGGATCAGCCCGGCGACCGCGCGCGCCCGGAAGGACGGCGCGCGGTCCCTCAAGCGCCGGACACGATGGAGGAAGACCCGGATCAGGTCCTCGTAGAGGATGGCAGCGCCGCTCTTGGCGTCCGGAGCTTCGAGCAGCATCCAGGTGTGCCAGTTGCAGAAACCCCGCGACGCGTGGAGCCGGCGGCGCGTGTCCGGGTCGTTGACCTGCTCGTGCATGATCGCGGCGAGTTGGCGCCGGCCGTCCTGCTCCACGCAGCGGCAGACGGGACACCCGGCGAGCGCGCAGGCGTCCACGAGGCGGAAATAGCCGATGAACTTCTCGCTCACTCCCCGCCCCGCTGAACGTAGCTCTTCACGGCCATGCTGCGCCCTCCCCTCCCCGAATAAAAAAGACCCCTACCGGCGTTTCACACCCGGTAGGGGTCATCAGCCTCGCGCGCGCGAGGCGGTCTCGGGCGAACCCCATCGCCCCTGGTCGTCTCCCCGATTATCCTCCCCGCCGGCCGCCGGTCAAGGCTTTCCAGAGGCCCGCGAGGGCCGCGACCGTGAAGGCGGCGCCCCCGTAGAACGTCGCCGGCGGCCCGTAGTGGTCCCAGAGCCAGCCCGCGAGGACGCTCGCGACGAGCATCGCGGCACCGCCCACGAGATTGAACACGCCGAACGCCGTGCCTCTGAGCCGGGCCGGCGTCGTGTCCGCCACCAGCGCGGCGAGGAGGCCCTGCGTCAGCCCCATGTGCAGGCCCCAGAGCGCGATCCCGGCCATGACCAGCCCTACGCCGCCGGCCAGGGCCAGCACGAGGTCGGCGCCGACCAACGCGACGCAGCCGGCCACGAGGACGAGCCGGCGGTCGACCCGGTCCGACAGCCGTCCGGCCGGATAGGCGGACGCCGCGTACACGACGTTCATCACGACGAGCACGATCGGCGCGAGGGCGATCGGCAAGCCGAGGCCCTGGGCGCGCAACACGAGGAACGCCTCGCTGAACCGCGCCAGCGTCAGCACGGCGGCAATCAGCACGAGCCACCAGTACGGAGCGCCGAGCTGCCGGAAGTCTGCCGACCGGATCGGCGATCGAGCGGCGCCGGGCTCGCGCCGCGCCTCGGGCTCCTGCACCGCGAAGATCATCAGCGCGAGCGAGAGGAACGCGGGCACCACGGCGATCCAGAACACCAGACGGAAGTCGTTCAGCGTCAGCGCCATGAGCAGGACGGCCAGGAGAGGGCCGGCGAACGCGCCGACGGTGTCGAGCGACTGGCGCAGGCCGTAGCTGGCGCCCCGGAGGTGCGGCGGCGCCAGCTCGCCGACCAGCGCGTCGCGCGGCGCTCCCCGGATGCCCTTGCCGATTCGGTCCACGAACCGCGCCGTGACGACCCAGCCCACGGACGGCGCGAGCGGGAACAGCGGCTTGGTGACCGCGGCGAGGCCGTAGCCGAGCGTCGCCAGCAGCTTGCGCTTGCCGAGGTAATCGCTGAGGGCACCGGAGAAGACCTTAGTGATCGACGCGGTCGCCTCGGCGATTCCTTCGATGAGGCCCACCGTGACAGCGCTCGCCCCGAGCACCGTCACGAGGAAGACCGGCAGCAGGCCGTGGATCATCTCCGACGAGATGTCCATGAACATGCTGACGAGACCGAGCGCCCAGATGCTCCGCGGGATGGCGCGGAGGCCGCCGGGCCGCCGGTCGCGCTCCTCCGTTCTCGACGGCGCGTCCATCGCCCGCCATTGTACCGGCCGCGCGCTCCGTGATACGTTGCGGCCCATGAGGGCCTGGCTCGTTGGGCTCGTGCTGGCGAGCGCGCTCCTCGGCGGTCCGCGCGACGCCCCCGCGTTCACGCTCCAGGAAGCCATCCTCCGCGCAAAGCCCGCCGTTGTGCTCGTCACCGCCGAGGTCCGCGCCGACGTCACGATGAACTGCGGCCAGGGGCTCGTCACCGTGAGCCCGGCGCCGTTCGTCGAGACGGGCACGGGCTGGTTCGTGGACGGCCGCGGCTGGGTTGTCACGAACGCGCACGTCGTGGACCCCGCGCACCGCCTGCCACCCTGGGTGACGTACGAGCTGAAGAAGAAGGCGATCGAGCGGGCCTGCGTGGAGCCCGCGCTGCGCGCGCGCGGGCTCATGCGCGGCCAGCGCCCCGACGTCGAGGAGCAGCTCCTGAGGCAGGCGTCGGACCTGGCCCTCGCGAGCGCCAAGGTCACGCCGTTCTCGCGGATCACCGTGGGGCTCTCGAACGGCACCAAGCTCCCCGCCGAGGTCAAGAAGTTCAGCCCGCCACTCTATGTGGACAACGCCAACCAGCCGCTCCCCGACTCGGGACGTGACCTGGCGCTCCTGCGCGTGAAGGATGGGATTTATCCCGCGATCACGCTCGCGAAGCGCGACAGCCAGATCGGCGACCCCGTCCACATCCTCGGCTTCCCGGGCGTCGTCCTGGCGCACGAGCTCCTGAACCGGAGCGCGGCGCTCGACGCTTCGGTCACCAACGGCGCCGTGTCGGGCTTCAAGCAGGACCAGCTCGGCCAGACCGTGATCCAGAGCGACGCGCCCGCCGCGCCCGGCAACAGCGGCGGGCCGGCGATCGGCGACGACGCTCTGCTCGTCGGCGTGATGACGTTCATCACGCTCTCGTCGTCGGGCAGCGCGGTCCAGGGCTTCAATTTCCTCGTCCCGGCGAAGGACGTCGCCAGGTTCCTCCAGGGCACCGAGGTCACGAAGCCCGGGGAGAGCGCCTTCAATCCCGTGTGGGCGGCGGGGATCGAGGCGCTCCTCGCCGGCCACTACTCCACCGCCGTCGCGAGGCTCCAGGAGGCTGACGCGCTCCTGCCCGGGCTCGCCGACGTCAAGCGCCTCCTCGGCGACGCCGAGGACAAGGTGAAGAACCCGCCGCCGCAGCCGTACGCGTGGGCGTGGGCGACGCTCGGCGTGACGCTTCTGTCGCTCGGCGCCTACGGCGGCATGTGGGGCAAGCGCTGGTGGAAGAACCGCTACCGGGTGCAGCCGACGCAGGTGATCGCTTTCATCGAGCGCGGTCTGAGCCCAGTGCTGCTCGACGTCCGGACGAAGACCGATTACGAGACGAGCCCGTTGAAGCTCCCGGGCGCGCTCCGGCTCGATCCCGAACAGGTGGCGACGGCCGACCTCAACGTCGAGCCCGAGCAGATGATCGTTCTCTACTGCACGAGCCCGGAGGAGGCGACGAGCGCGGACGTCGCGGCCGTCCTGCGCCGGCGCGGCTGGAAGAGCGTGCGCATCCTCAAGGGCGGCCTCGGCGGCTGGACGAATGCGCGCCTGCCCGTCGAGGGGAAGTCGGCCCTGCCCTCGATCGGCCTCGAGATCTACAAGAACCTCTCGCTCGGGGACATCGAGCGGCGGAAGTTCAAGGCGGGCGAGGTCATCTTCCGCGAGGGCGACGACCCGCGCGACGAGGCGTACGTGGTCCACGCGGGCGCCGTCGAGATCCGCCGGAGGTTCGACGGGACCGAGAAGGTCCTGAACCGGGTTGGAGAGGGCGAGCCCCTCGGCGAGATGGCGCTCTTCCGCAAGGGGCCGCGCTCGGCGAGCGCCGTCGCCACCAGCGACACCGAGCTGCTCGTCATCAAGGACGAGCGGCTCGAGTGGCTCATCCGGAACCGCCCTCAGCTCGCCATCGAGCTCCTCAAGCGGCTGTCCAACCTCGTCGTCGCCACCGACAAGGAGCGGGCGCAGGCCGGCAGCGTCAGATGACGCCGCGCGCGCGGAGCCGCTCGAGCTCGGCGCGCGGGAGGCCGAGCCGCTCGCCGTAGATCTCCTCGTTGTTCTCGCCTGGCGTCGCCGGGCCCGCGCGCTCGACGCGCCCCGGCGTCAGCGTGAGCCGCGGGACCACGGCGGGCATCGCGAGCGTCCCGAGCCCCGGCACCGGCACGGAGAGGATGTCCTCGCGCGCGCGCACCTGCGGGTCCTCGAAGAGGTCGCGCACGCTCGCGACGAGCGACGACGGCACCTCCGCCGCCTCGAGCGCGGCGAGCGCGGCGTCCGCGTCGCGCTCGGCGACCCACGCGGCGACCAGGTCGTCCACGAGCCCGCGGTGCTCGAGTCGCGCGCGCGTGGTCGCCATGCGCGGATCGGCCGCGAGCTCGGGCCGGCCGAGCGCCTGGGCGAGGCGCTCGAACATCCGGTCGTTGGTGCACGCGATCGCGAGCCAGCGGCCGTCCCGGCTCCGGTAGTGGTCGTGGGGCACCGCGCTCTCCGTCCCCGAGCCGATCCGCTCCCGCACGCGGCCCGTCGCGCCGAAGACCGCGATCGCGTCGTCGAGGACACGCCGCACGGGCTCGTAGAGGCCCACGTCCACCACCTGCCCCGCGCCCGTGCGCTCGGCGTGGCGCAGCGCCACGAGCGCGCCGACGGCGCCGAAGACGCCCGCGAGGTAGTCCGGCACGGTCGGCGTGCCCGGCGAGACGGGCGGCCGGTCGGGGTAGCCGGAGAGATACGCGAGGCCGCCGACGGCGGCCGCGATGCGCCCGAAGCCCGGCCGCGCGCGCCGCGGCCCCGTCTGGCCGAAGGCCGAGATGCGGACCATGACGAGCGAGGGTCGCACCGCGGAGAGCTCGTCCCAGCCGAGCTTCCAGCGCTCGAGCGTCCCCGGGCGGAAGTTCTCGGTCACGACGTGGGCGCCGGCGACGAGGCGCTTCAGGAGCGCCTGGCCCTCGGGGTCGCGCAGGTTGCAGGTGATGGACTTCTTGTTGCGCGCCTCGACGAGCCACCAGTAGGAGGCGCCCGTCGGCGCGGCGCGGCCGAGCCGCCGCAGGTCGTCGCCGACGCCCGGCTGCTCCACCTTGATGACCTCGGCGCCGAACTCGCCGAGGAGCGTCGCGCACACGGGCGCCGCGAGGAACGTGGCGAGGTCGAGGACGGTGACGCCCGCGAGCGCGGGGCCGGAGTCGCTCACGGCCGCATCTTACCGCTTGACGCCGCCGCGCCCCGGCCCGATCCTCGGCGCGTTGACGCGAGAGCCAGTGCGCGTGCTCGTGAAGCGGCTCGACGCCGGCGTGCCGATCCCCGCGTACGCGCGCGAGGGCGACGCGGGCCTCGACCTCCACGCCGCGCAGGACGTGACGCTCGCGCCCGGCGCCCGCGCGCTCGTCGCCACGGGGATCGCCGTCGCGCTCCCGCCCGGCTGCGCCGGGTTCGTCGTGCCGCGCTCGGGGCTGGCGCTCCGCCACGGCGTCTCGCTGGTCAACACGCCGGGGCTCGTAGACGCGGGCTATCGCGGCGAGATCAAGGTGCTGCTCGTGAACCACGACCCCGGGGCGACGGTGACCCTCCTCCGCGGCGAGCGGATCGCTCAGCTCGTGGTCCAGCGGATCGAGCGCGCCGAGCTCGTCGAGGTGGACGAGCTGCCGCCGAGCGAACGCGGCGCCGGCGGCTTCGGCTCCACCGGCGCCTGACGCTCAGTAGCCGCCGCCTCCGCCCCCCGACTGGTCGCAGCGGGTGCCGCGCCACGTCCCGCCCGACCGCTGGCACTCCTGCTCCGGGGTCGGCGGCGGGCCCGCGGCCGTCGCCGCGCACCCGGTCGTCGTGAGCGTCAGCAGCAGCACCGCGAGCGCCGCTCGGACACACCTTGTCATACGCGCCTCCCCGCGTACCAACGCGGGGAGGCGATCAAAAGTTCACTTCGGCGGCTGGGTCTCCAGGGCCTTGCCGTGCTTCATGAGCACGTCGCCCATGGCCTTCATCATCTCGCCGTGCAGCTGGAGCATGCGGCCCGTGAGCTTCGGATCCTGCTGGCCGCCCATCATGCCCCCGCCGCCCATCATGCCCATCATCATCGGGCACATCATGCCCATGCCGCCGCCCATCAATCCGCCCGGCGGTTGCGCGCCGGGCCCGGGTCCGTGTGGGCCGGCGCCTGGCATGGCCGGCGGAGGCGCAGGCTGCTGAGCGACGGCGGGCGCCGCGACGGCGCCGAGGAGCGCGATCACACAAAGGACTCCGACAAGACGCTTCATGAGTTCCTCCCTTCAGAAGAAGCTCCGCTACCTCATCACATCGCTCACGCGCGGTGGCCCTGGCGGCTCGACACGTACTCGGCGACCGACTCGGCCTCGACCTGGGTGAAGGTGACGCCAGCGTCCTCGCCGCGATGCCACAGAATGGTGCCCTCGGCGATGATCGGCTTGTGGAGGTCGCCGCCCTCGAGCCGGATCTGGATCTTGCTGCCCGTCGTCCACTCGGCCGGCACGCCCGTGAGGGCGAGCCCGCCCTCGCTGATGTCGCGCGTGCGCACGCGGCGGACCTGCCCGGTGACCGGGTCGGTGAGGACGGCGCCGGCGTCGAGAGCGGCGCGCGGGTACTTGCGGATGTCCGGTGGGAGCACGGCGTAGATCTTCACCGGCACGCTCTTGCCCTTGACGGTCACCTCGCCGAGCCCGCGCGTCGGGAACTGGCCCTTCACGTACTCGTACGTGGACTCGCTGATGATGATGGCCGCGTGGTAGTCCTTCGTGATGGACTCGAGGCGCGCCGCGAGGTTGACGGTGTCGCCGATCGCCGTGTACTCGAGGCGCTGCTGCGAGCCGAGCGTGCCGACAATCGCCTCGCCCGTGTTGATGCCCACGCCGTTCCGGATCGTCACGCCGTACTTCTCCTCCCAGCGCGCGGCGGCGGCGAGCGTCCGCTCCTGGAACTCGAGCCCGGTCCGCACGGCCTTCACCGCGTGCTCGGCGTCCTCGAACGGCACGTTGTAGAGCGCCATCACGCAGTCGCCGATGTACTTGTCCACAGTACCGCCGTGCTTGAACACGATCTGGGTCATCTCGGTCAGGTACTCGCGCAGCATCTCCGCGACCTGCTCCGGCTGGAGCTTCTCGGAGATGGACGTGAAGCCGCGGAGGTCCGAGAAGAGCACGGTGACGAGGCGGCGGCTCGACTCGAGCGCGTTCTCGTCGCTCCCCCGCACGACCGAGCGCAGGACGTCGGGGGAGAAGAACCGCGAGAGGCGCCGCTTCTCCCGCTGCTCGCGCACGAAGTGCTCGACCACCGTCGAGCCGTAGCCGAGCACGAGCGCGACCGTGCCGGCCATGCCGCGCATCCAGACGTCGGCGAGGGCAAAGCCCGCGAAGGCGCCGAGCGTGAGCACGACCCAGAGGAGGACGGCCGTGCCGAGGGCGCGGAGGGCCCGCAGGCGCACGACGAGCGCGGAGCCGACGAGGCCCGCGACGACGGCCAGGACCGCGCTCACCCAGGCCGGGATCTCGCGGATCGGGTTCCCGGCGACGAGCGTCTCGAGTGCGTTCGCGTGGATCTCGACGCCCGGCATCTCGCCGCTCCGCGCGAACGGCGTGGGGAAGAGATCGTGGAAGACCTCGCTGGTCGGGCCGACGAGGACGATCTTCCCGCGGAACGTCCCGGGATCCATCTCCCCGCGCACGACCCGGTAGTACGGCACCCACGGGAACGTGTTGGGGCCGCCGCGGAAGTTGACGAGGAAAATCGGCACCTCGGGCAGCGGCGCCACCGCGAGCCCCGCCTTCTTCGCCACCTGGTGGATCGCGGCGTCGAAGCCGAGCATCGTCTGCTGGCCTACCCGGAGGCTCATGGGCGCCCGCCGCACGACGCTGTCCCCGTCCTTGTAAAGGTTCACCGGACCGACCGCCGCGGCGCCCGCGCGGATGACCGGGATCGGCGGGTTCAGGTCCACGCGCGTGTAGAACGCCTGCACGTCCTCCGTGGGCGCCGCGCCGAGGACGACGTTGCCGGCGCGCGCCACCGCCGCGCCGAGCGCCGCGTCGTCCTTCGGGCCGCGTGACGACGGCGTGTCGAAGATGATGTCGAGGCCGATCGCCAGCGGGCGGTCGGCGCTCAGCCGGTCGAGGAGCTCGCCGTGCAGCGCGCGCGGGAACGGCCACTGGAGGTTCAGCTCGGCGTTCGACGACTCGTCGATCGTGACGATCACGACGGGCGCCCGGGGGGCGCGCGCGCCGCGGAACGCGAAGAGCTGGTCGAGCGACCAGGTCTCGAGCGGCTCGAGCACCCCGGCCCAGACGAGCGCGACGGTGACGACCGCGGCGCCGACGCCGCCCCAAAGTTTCCGGAATGCGTCCATCGGCGTCACTCTAAGCCATCAGGAAGAACGTTGACAGGGGGAAGTCTTGCCCCGAGAATACCGAGGAATTTCGGCGTAAGGTCGCCGGAACCTATCGGTCCCCTGACCGAGGGTGTCGCGGGCCACGGCCCGTCGTGCTTGGATCCGCTCGATCGGTAGGGCTCATGTGGGGGCATATATGCTGAGATTCGCTCGTCTCGTCGTGGCGCTCGCACTCCTCGTCACGCTCTGGCCCGCGGCGGCCGTCGCCCAGACCAGGGCCGGCATCGTCACCAACCTCGAGGGCTCCGCCACCGCCGCGCGCAGCGCCGCCCCCCAGCCCGTCGCCCTCAAGTTCAAGGACGACGTTTTCCAGAACGACCGCATCGTCACCCTCGACCGCTCCATTGTCCGCCTGCTCCTCGGCGGCAAGGCCGTCGTCACCGTCCGCGAGCGCTCGTCCCTCACCATCACCGAGGTCCCCGGCAAGACCACGGTCGATCTCGACGTCGGCAAGATCGCCGTCGCCGTCGCCCGCGAGCGCATGAAGCCCGGCGAGCAGATCGAGGTCAAGACGCCGAACGCGGTCGCCGCCGTCCGCGGCACCGTCTTCATCATAGAGGTCATCCGCGCCACGGCCCAGGCCACTCCGGGCGGCCCCGGCGGCGTGACGACCAACGGCTACTGGTACGGCGGCACCGGCACCATGACCTTCGGCACCACCGTCCTCAACATGGGCCCCGGCAACTTCGCCAGCGGCCTCGGGACCCAGTTGCCGACCTTCATTCCGGTGATGAGCCAGCAGCTCAGCAACCAGGGCGCGGCAGGGCTCGGGCTCCAGGGCCAGAACATGGCCGCCGGCCGCCAGGGCTCGAACGAGCAGGCATTCGGCACGACCGTCGTGACCTTCAACCAGGGCGCGGGGCTCCCGCAGGTCGCCGGCGGCGGCGACACGCCCCCGCCCCCACCGGTGCAGATCACGCCAACGGCGCCTCTTCTCCCCGGCGGATCGCAGAATCTCGGCGGCGGCGTTGGGGCCGTGGTCAGCGGAGGGGGCTTCAAGCCTGCCGGGACACCGACCGGGATCCTCGTGTTCGGTGACCGCGCAAATGGCAGCACGCTCTCGTCAGACCTCGCCGGCTTCGGGCACACGGTCACGATGAACGTGTCGACGCTGCCGATGAACCTCTCGTCCTTCGGGACCATTTGGCATATCTCGGCGTTCGCGGCATTGACCGCGGACGAGCAGACGCGCCTTGCAGCCTTCCTCGCGCTCGGCCGCGGGCTCCACCTCACCGGCGAGCATCAACTAGGGTGTTGCGACGCGCTCAACAACTCCCTCGTCCCGTTTCTTCGATCGGTGGTTGTCGGCGGCTCGGGGATCACGCTCTCTGGTTTCGGCTCGCCGAGTGGGCCGTACTCCTTCAATTCATCGGCCAGGGGTCGTATCACAACGACCCCCAACGTCCTCACGACCTGGACAGCGTTCGCGCCAGGAGGGATCGGGGGAATCTCGGGCGCTAACGTTCTCGTGACTAGCGCGAACGGAACACCGGTCGGCGCCGTATGGGACAGCGGCGATCTGGTCCGCGGCGCCGGGCGCCTGACGTTACTGCTGGATTCCGACTGGATCTTCGGTGAGCTCGGTTTCAGCAACGCCAACCGGCTCCTCGTCATCAAAAACATCGAGACGTACATCGACGATCCGCCTGTCCTCCTCAGTCTCAGCGGTCCTCTCTTCCGCTCCACCGGTGAGCATTTCGAGTCGGCGGGCAGCTTTTTGCAGATCGCCGGCTACACAGTCACAGGCTCCGGCAGCGATCCGCTGCTCTGGCTGAGCGGGAGCAGGGTCACGACCGCGGGCGACTTCGTCCGGATGAGCGACAGCATCGTGAGCGCGGCGGGCAGCCTCACGCGCATCGACAACGGTGGCGAGATCATCCAGACGAGCGTGGCGGAGCCGCTCGTGTCGATGAACGGTGGCACGCTCAACGTCGGCACCGGTGGCGCCGGGCACCTCTTCGATCTCGTCGGGCGGCCCCGGAACACGCAGCTGGACGGAGATACCGGGCTCACGCTCGGCAGCGACCGGCCCCTCCAGCCGGGGGCAGAGTCGCCCGTGTTCGAGGCCACCAACGGCGCCGTCGTCAACGTCGCCGGCAGCGCCTACCGCGTGGACACCGCGCTCCTCGAGGCCACCGCGCCCCTCCTTAACCTCATCAGCGGCGCGTCGCTCACCACCGGCGCCCACACCGTCGACCTCGTCGGCCAAGCGAAGGTCTCGATCCCGAACGATGCGATCGCGATGATCAACCTGAACGCCGCCTCGCTGACCGTGACGAATGGTAACCTGGTCAATGTCGCGGGCGGCAGCCAGCTCAACATCGCCGGCAGCCTCCTCTCCCTCTCCGGTGGGAGTATCGTCAACATCCTCAACGGCCTCCTCCTGAACATCACCGGCGGCTCCAACGTCCGCATCGGCAAGTCCCTGGTGAGCTTCAGCGGGAACGGCAACCTCCTCAACGTCACCAACAGCTTCGCGCCCACCGCGATCATCGGTGGCATCCCGGTCTACGGGCTCGCGGACAGCCTCCGCGTCACCAGCCCGAACGCGCTGGCACGCCTCGGCTCGGCGGGAACGATCAAGATCAACGGCGTGACGCTGACGCCGACCACGCCGCTCGCGAGCCTCACGGGCAGTCTCGTGGCGATCCAGGGCAGCGGCAGCAAGGTGAAGGTCGGAAACTAACCGAGCCTGCGGCTCAGTACGACCAGGAGAGCACGACCGAGAAGACGTTCCGGGCGAAGTCGAAGACCTCGAGGTTCGAGTGGACCCGCGTGTTCTGATACTCGGCCGCGAGGGTCAGGTTCCGGGGCAGCGGGATCTCGGCGCGTAGCACGTTCACGAGCTCCTCGTCCTCCCGCTGCTTCCTGTTCGGGGCGTACGTCGGGAAGAGTGCGTTCACGTTGGTGTACGCCCTGAGGTGCGCGTCGAAGTCGTACTTCAGCCGGATGCCCCGCCATGGCAGCGTGTACTGGCCGCCCAGGCTGAAGCGGTGGCCGACGTACTCGTAGTCGGCGCCCCCGGTGTTGTCGTAGTCGAGCTGATAGCCCGCCTTCACGAAGTGCTTGTCCTGCGCGAACCGCTCGAAGTGGAGGAACCCGAACATCCAGTTGTCGGCGCTGCGGTCCTCCTGCCGGATGGGCCGCGGGTTGGTCTCCTTCTGGAAGTCCTTGTTCTGGTAGCGGCCGAAGATCTGCGTCAGGTGCATCTCGCTCTCGACGACCGCCGCGCTGACGGTCAGGGTGTTGCGCGTGAGGAACTCCTTGCCCTTGAGGGCCAGCGTGTCCCAGGCATACTGCGCGCTGAGCAGGCCCGGAAGCTCCCCGAACGACACGCGGTGCGACACCCCGAGGCTCCCCACGTGGCTGATGACGCCGAACTTCGGCACGTCGTTGTCGTAGACGGTGAAGAACGAGTAGCCGATCGTCGACTGCCACTCGTCCGTCTTCCACCAGACGTAATCGGCCCGCGCGCCGAAGAGCTCGCCGAACGACTCGTGGCGGTGGCTCCGCAGCTCGGCCACCTGGGGCTCGCGGTTGTTCACGGTCGGGCGCACGTCCACGTTGTCGTCGTAGGTGGCGCCGACGCGCACCTCGACGGACAGCCGTCGCTCGGCCTGGCGCGCGGCGACGATCGTGTCGCGCAGCCGTTCGGCCGGCCCGATGAGCGGGGTGCCCGGCGCCAGCCGCAGCGCCTGCTCCACCTCGGCCGCGGCCTGCTCCGACATGCCGAGCACGCCCAAGGCCAGGCCTGAGTAGAAGCGCGTGAGCTGCTGGATCTCGACGTCGCTCGAGCGCCCCGCGCGGAACGCGGCGAGCGCGCCCCGGTAGTCCTTGTTCCGGTAGCGAAGGAAGCCCGTGTAGTAGCCGAGGCCGTCGAGGTCGGGGTGGGTCTTGAACACCTCCTCGAAGAGCGGCTGGGCGCGCTCGTACTCCTGCTGGGCGAAGTACGCGAGGCCGAGCTGGAAGGCGATCGCCGGGTCCCCGGGCGCCTTCGCGCGCGCCTTCTCGAGGAACGGGACGGCCTCGGCGGGCTTCCGCTGGGCGGAGTAGACGACGCCGGTGTAGTAGAGCGCCTCGGTGTGGTCCGGGTTGATCTGGAGCGCCTTCTTGAGGTTCGCCAGAGCCTCGTCGTACTTCTTCTCGTCGATCTCGAGGATGGCCTGGGCGACGTAAACGTCGGCCTCGGAGGTCTGGGCGGCGGCCGGCGCCACCCGGCCGACCGAGAGGGCGAGGACCAACAGCGCAGCGGGCGCAAGCAGGCGGCGGCTCACTGCGCGCCGTTATAGCTGATTGCTTTCGCTAACGCAATGGGGGAGTGCTGCGTCCCACGAGGCCCGCCGCGAACAAGCGCCGGTCCGCCCGGGTCAGATGGCGCGCGACGGCGGGCGGAAAGAGCCGGGTGTGCGGGATGTCGCAGAGATGCTCGGCGATGAACCAGATGTCGCCCTCCGTCGTCATCCAGTCGGGATGCGCCCGGTCGAACCGCGCCAGGTTGACCGGACGCGAGTGGCGGCGCATGGTCCGCTCGCCGCGCAGGTTCCAGTAGTCGTCGAAGTAGCTCATCACGAGCTCACGCAGCGTCCGGTGGACGGGCTCGCGGTACCGGAGGCCGGAGTAGTTCGACTTGGCGATCGCCCCCCAGTGCCCGCGCAGCTTGAAGATCGCGACCACGTGGTCGGTGTCCTGCTCGGCCTCCATGTCGAGGAGGAGCGGCGGGAAGCCCAGCACCCGGAGCGCCGCGGCGGCGAAGATGGCGCCCTCGAGGCAATGCGCGGTGCGCGTGCGCAGCACGTGCCGCGGCGACCAAGAGGTGTCCGCGTGGTGGTAGCGCATGGCGTCGAGCGCGCGCTGCACGCCGACGGGTGTCCGGAGCGCGCGGAAGGCGCGCCACTCGCGCGGCGTGAGCCCGAACCTCGGCCGCCGGTCAGCCACGCCCCTGCACCACGGGGTTCGCGAGCGTGCCGATCTCCGGGACCGTGATCCGGACGATGTCCCCGGCCTTGAGGGTGAAGTCGTTCGGCGGGACCAGGCCCGTCCCGGTCAGGAGGAACACGCCGCTCGCGAACACGTTGTCGCGCCCGAGCCAGCGGCCCAGCTCGGCGAAGCGGCGCTTCATGGATGCCGTCGAGGTCTCGCCGGCGAACGCGACGGCGCCGCGACGCTCGATGAGCATCGTGATCTTGAGGGCGCGGTGCTCGGGCGGGTCCTCGTCGAGCCAGATCACCGGCCCGAGCGCGCAGCACTCGCGATAGACCTTCGCCTGCGGCAGATAGAGCGGGTTCTCGCCCTCGATGTCCCGCGAGCTCATGTCGTTGCCGATCGTGTACCCGACCACCTCGAGCCGCGGCGAGAACAGCACGGCGACCTCGGGCTCGGGGACGTTCCAGGCGGCGTCCGCGCGGATCCGCACCGGGGCGTTCGGCCCCGCGACCCGCGACGGCGTCGCCTTGAGGAACAGCTCGGGCCGCTCGGCCTCGTAGACGAGATCGTAGAAGCGCTCGGCGCCTTTCGTCTCGTCCATGCGGGCGACCCGGCTCCGCTCGTAGGTGACGCCGGCCGCCCAGACCTCCTGGTGGTCGAGCGGGGCCAGGAGGTGCGGCCGCGCGGGGTCGGGCGGGGCGCCGAGAAGCGACGCGAGGGGCACGGACGCGAGCGGGGCGCCGGCCCGGCCGCGCCTGAGGGCCCGCGCCGGGCTCGGCAGCTGGAGGAGCGACGCGAGGAACGCGCCGCCCGTGCCGCCGTCGGTCGCGATCACGCTGACGTCGGTCCCCTCGACGACGCCCCACGCGGCGCCGAGGTCGGGAAGGTGCACGCGGAGGAGCTTGACCGGCGCGTCGGTCCTTTCGATCGCGTCTAGCTCCTGAGCGCGCGGACCCCGTAGCGGCGGTAGCAGCGCAGGGCGTTCTCCCAGAGGAGCTTCCGTCTCGCCGTCTCGGAGATCGAGGTCCAGCCGAGGACCGCGTCCACCGACTTCGGGAACCAGCTCTCCGAGTGCGGATAGTCCGTCGCGAACATCAAGGTGTCTTCGCCCAGCGCCTCGATCGCGTGCCGCAGCGACTGCTCGCCCTCGTGGAGCTGGATGCTCTGGAAGTACTGCGGCCCGCGGATGTACTCGCTCGGCCGGTGCTTGAGTGGCGGCAGCGCGTGCCGGCTCATTTCCGCCAGCTCGTCGAGACGCGCGGCCCAGAAGGCCAGCCAGCCGTGGCCGCACTCGAGCGAGGTCAGGCGGAGCTGCGGGTAGCGGTCCAGCACGCCGGCGCCGATCAGCGCCGCCATGTTGCGCTGGGCGTTCCACACGTGACCCGCCGCGCGCTGCAGAAAGACGTTGTCCCAGGTGTCCCAGGTGCCGGGCGGGTACGGGACCGTCATCGTGAAGGAGTGGATGACGACGGTCAGGTCGTGGTCTTGCGCCGCCGCCCAGATGGGCTCCCACGCCGGATCGTCGAGCGACAGCTCCGGCGGACAGATGGGGAAGATGCCGACCGGCCAGGCCGCGCTCCCGCAGCGGCGGATCTCGGCGACCGAGGCGGCGACGTCACGGGCCGAGACGAGGATGACGCTGGTCAGCCGCTCGGGATAGGGCGCGCAATAGTCCTGGAGGAACCGGTGATAGGCCTGGTACATGGCCTGCTCCAGGGCGACGTCCTCCAGGCCGCAGAACGCGGGCACGCCGCCGGAGGGCAGGATCATGTTCACGTCCACGCCCTCGATGTCCATGTCCTTGACCCGCGCGTGCGGATCGAAGCTCACGCGGTCGGTCGGGAACGGCGGGCCTTGCCAGCGCACGTCCCAGGGGGTGCCGCCGTCCTTCAGGCCGCGGGTGACCGAGGCCGGCGGGTCCACTCGGTCGCGGGAGCCGAGGCGGCGGTTCAGCTGGGGGCGCTTGCCCACCACGTACCGGGACATGCCCGCCTTGGCCGGCGAGCGCTTGACCAGCGGTCCGAGCGCCGCCAGCTTCGCGCGGTCGGCGGCCGAGAGATATTCCTCGACGGGTTCCGCGGGCTCGATGATGTGCGTGTCTGCATCGAAGATGCGATATGCGCCGCGTGCCATGCGTGGTCCCTCCGCTCAGCCGCGCCGTAACTTCGGGTCGAGCGCGTCCCGCAAGGAATCCCCGAAGAGGTTGAAGCCGAACACCCCGAGGCTGATCGCGATGCCGGGAAACAGGGCGATCCAGGGCGCCTTCTCGGCGTACGACGGCGCGGAGCCCGAGAGCATGAGCCCCCACGACGGCGTCGGCTCGGCCGTGCCCAGGCCGAGGTAGCTCAGGGCGGCCTCGGCGAGGATCGCGCCCCCGAGCTGCGCGGTCACCATGATGATGTAGGGCGCCATGACGTTGGGCAGGATGTGCTGCAGCACGATGCGGTGCCGTGAGGCGCCGAGCGCCTGCACGGCCTCGACGTAGACGTTCTCCTTCACCGCCAGGGCGGTGGCCCGCACCACCCGGGCGGCCCGCGGGATGATGGGGATGGAGATGGCGATCACCACGTTCTGGACCGCCGGGCCGAGGATCGAAGCGATGGCCAGCGCCAGGATCAACTGCGGGAACGCGAGCAGGATGTCCATCACCCGCTCGAGGAGCAGGTCGACCCTCCCGCCCGAGTACGCGCTCGTCACGCCCAGCAGCGCCCCCAGCGTGCAGCCGCCGAACGACGCGGTGAACCCGACGAACAGGGCGATGCGCGCCCCGTACATGATCCGGCTCAGGACGTCGCGCCCGAACTCGTCGGTGCCGAACCAGTGGTCGGCGCTCGGTCGCGCGAACTGCGCGCCGTAGTCGCCGGTGTAGGGGTCGTACGGCGCGAGGGTCGCTGCGAAGAGGGCCACGAACATCATCGCCAGGATGATGAACGCCCCGGCGGCGCCGAGCGGCTTCGTCCGGATGAACTTCATCACCTCTTCGGCGAGGGTGGCCCGCGGCGCCAGGGCCGCCGAGGCCGTCGCGTGGGTCAGCGCGTAGTTGGTGGCCATGGCTACCGGTACCGGATGCGCGGGTCGAACCACGCGTAGGTCAGGTCGACGAGGAGGTTCACGATCACGAAGCCGAACGCGATGAGGAACACGAGGGCCTGCACGACGGGGTAGTCGCGGTGGGCGACGGCGTCCACCACGAACCGGCCCACGCCGTTCAGCGTGAACACCGTCTCGGTGACGACCAGGCCGCCGATGAGGAAGGCGAACTCGGTCCCGATCAGCGTGATCACGGGGAGCATCGCGTTCTTCAGCGCGTGGCGGATGACGACCGCCCGTTCCTTCAGCCCCTTGGCCCAGGCGGTGCGGATGTAATCCTCCCGCAGCACCTCGAGCAGCGTGGAGCGCGTCATCCGCGTGGTGACGGCGGCGTACCGATAGCCCACGGTGACGACCGGCCAGACCATCATCGAAAAGTTCGCCCAGGGATCGACCCAGGGCGGCGTGAACTCGAGCGGCGGCCCCCAGCCGAAGAAGATCACGAGCATCAGGATGCAGAGGATTCCCACCCAGAACGACGGGATGGCCAGGCCGCCGATGCTGACCACGCGCACGACGTAGTCCACCCAGGTGTCCTGGCGGACGGCGGCGAGCATTCCGAAGGGGACCGCGATCACCACCGAGACCAGCGTCGCCGCGAGCGCCAGCTCGAGAGAGAGCGGCAGGCGTATGAGCAGCTCCTCGATCACCGGGCGCCCCGTCCAGAGCGAGGTGCCGAAGTCGAACCGGAGCACCCCCCAGAGCCACGTCCCGAACTGCACCAGCAGGGGCTGATCCAGACCGAGTCGTTGGCGCATCGCGTCGAGCTGCTTGGGATCGATGTGGCCGCCCGCGTCGCCGCCGAAGATCAGCAGGGCCACGTCCCCGGGAATGACCCGCATGATCACGAACACCAGGGCGGCGGCCCCGAGCAGCGTGGGGACGATCAGCAGGATGCGCTTGGCGATGTACGTGCGCATGGCGCCCTTGCCGCGCTAGTCCTCCGCCAGCCAGACGTCCTGGAGCTTCTGGTTGGTGAACTGACTCGGCGGAGCCACCCAGTTCTTCACCTTGGCCCAGTGCACGACGTTCCGCGACCACCAGAGACCCGGTATGTGGTACGCGTTCTCCAGCACGATCTTCTGGAGCTCAATGACAAGCTTCCGGCGCTCCACCGGGTCGAGCGTCCGAGCCTGCCGCGAGTACAGGTCGTCGATCCCGGGGTTGGAGAAGCGGGCCCAGTTCTGAGAAGACCCGGTGATGTACGGCGCGAGCAACGCGTCGGGCTCGTCGACGAAGTGGCCGGTCGGGAAGACCATCACCTCGAAGTTCCCCTGGTCCCGTCCGTCCGCGTACCAGGCCGCCGTCTCGAGCGGCCGATGCTCGGCCTCGACCCCGATCCTGCGCCATTCCTGGATCACGTATACCGCGAAGTCCTGGTAGGGGAGCTTGACGTTGCGGTTCTTCAAGGTCACCTTGAGGCCGTTGGGGTAGCCGGCCTCGGCCAGGAGCCGCCGGGCCTCGGCCCGGTTCTTTTCGGCGTCCCGCCCGAAGCCCGGGAACTTCTCGAGCTCGGCCGGCGACATCGCCCACTCGGTGCCCGGACGCGTGAGCGCCCCGACGTCCCGGAGGCCCGTGAGCGCATTCAGTACCTTGCCCCCCGTGTAGCGATCGAGACCCAGCGTGAGGGCCTTGCGCACGCGAACATCGGTGAACGGCTTCACGGTGTTGTTCATCGCGATGTCGAGGTGGATGATGAAGGGGGTTTGCTGGACGACGACCTTGTCGCCGAGCTGCTTCCGGATCGCCTCCACCTCGGCGAGGGGCAGGTCGCGGAACTCGATGTAGGCGCGGCCGGACCGGATCGCCGCGGCGCGCACGGATGTCTCCGTGCTGATGAAGAACTTGTACCCGTTGAGGTACGGCCGGTCCTTGACGAAGTAGTCCGGATTCCGCTCGCCTTCGAACGTCGACCCGCGCGTGTAGCTCTTGAACCTGAAGGGTCCGGAGCCGGCGACGTTACTCTTGAAGTAGTTCGGATCCTTGTCGAGGTACTTCTTGGGGAAGATGACGTTCCAGGGGGACGCGAGGTTCACGAGGAGCGAGGCCGAGGGGAACTTGAGCTTGAACACCACGGTGCTCGGATCCGGCGCCTCGACGCGCGCCACCGCCGAGTAATGGTGCTTCCGGATGCTGCGGACCCCGTCCGGCGGAAAGAGGATCTTGTCGTAGGTGGCCTTGACGTCGGCGGCCGTCAACGGCGAGCCGTCGTGGAACCGGATGTCTTGACGGATCTTGAACGTATAGGTCAGTCCGTCGGGTGAGATGTTCCACTCGCTCGCCACGTCGCCGATGACGTTCGGGTAGCTGTAGGGATCGATCTGCAAGAGCGTGCTGTAGAGCGGGGCGACCGGCTGGAGCGTGGCGAAGGTTTGCTCCTGGTGTGGGTCGAGGCTCGGCGCGTCGGCGCCGATGGCCGCCAGCAAGACGCCCCCGCGGCGCGGGGTCTCTGCCGCCTCGACCGGGGCCGGGATCGTCGCGACCACGGAGCCGACCAGGACAGCGAGCGCTATGACGGTGAACAACGGCCGATGACGTCGGATGCTTCCCGCCATCTGACACC
>Ga0209648_10000274_pt1 | contig 38516 bp, 31 predicted proteins | sample GraSoi2013_115cm_FD_185830 | JGI IMG/M metagenome (GOLD analysis project Ga0209648, IMG submission 185830) | Grasslands soil microbial communities from the Angelo Coastal Reserve, California, USA - Sample 9_17_2013_115cm (SPAdes) (version 2) | ecosystem: Environmental > Terrestrial > Soil >...
CTTCCGCGCCACGGTCGATGCCTGCGATGACCTCTTCGCCCAGCACCTGGGCCGCCCGATCAAGGAGATCATGTTCGGCGACACGGCGGACGCCGGGGAGATCCAGCAGACCCGCTACACCCAGCCAGCCTTGTTCACCCTGGAGTACGCGCTGGCGCGGCTCTGGATGTCGTGGGGGATACGGCCGAACGTGATGATCGGCCACAGCATCGGCGAGGTCGTGGCCGCGGCGGTGGCCGGTCTGTTCACCCTCAGCGACGCGGTGGCGCTGGTGGACGCGCGGGGCCGGCTCATGCAGTCGGTGTCCGCTCCCGGCGGCATGGCCGCCGTGTCAGCTCCTGCCGCGGACGTCGCCCCGCTGCTCGACCCCTATGCCGACCTCGCGCTCGCCGCCATGAACTCGCCCGGACAGTGCGTGGTGTCCGGAGGCAGGGATTCCCTCGCGGAGGTGACGAAGATACTGCAGGGACGCGGGCTTTCCGTCACGCAGCTGGCTGTCTCGCACGCCTTCCACTCGCCACTGATGGCCGAGGTGTTCGAGGAATTCGGCCAGGTGCTCGCGGGCATCCGCTTCCGGGAACCGTCGATGACGGTTATCTCCAACCTCACCGGCAAGGTGGCCAAGCCGGCGGAGATCTCCACCCCGGAGTACTGGATCCGCCACATCGGCGAGCCGGTGAACTTCGAGGCCGGGATGAGCGCCGTGGACCGCCGGGGCAAGCACGTCTTCGTCGAGATCGGCCCGTCCCGCGCGCTCACCGCCCTGGCCCGGCAGTGCGTTCCGCCGCAGGATCATGCGTGGCTGGCCAGCCTGGACCGCAAGGACCAGGACGGCACCGCGATCCGCGAGGCCGTGGCGCAGGCCTACACCATGGGGCTGCCGGTCTCCTGGCCGGGATTCCACCACGGGCGCGAGCGCCAGAAGATCACCCTGCCTGCCTACGCCTTCGACCGGAAGAGCTACTGGCTGCCGCTGAAGGACAAGCGGCACGGGCTCGGCGGCGCCACCACGAGCGGGCGGGTGCTGCACCCGCTGCTCGGCGAGGAGGTCTCGACGCCGCAGCAGCGCGCGTCGGGCATCCGCGAGTTCTCCGCCCGGCTGCGCGCCACCAGCCCGGAATATCTCGCCGATCACGTGGTCCTCGGCCGGGTGGTCTTCCCGGGCACGGGATACCTGGAGACGATCCTGGCGCTGCAGGACGCGGTCTACGGCGAGACCCGCCGTCCCATCGAGGACGTCCTGGTCCGCGAGCCGCTGTTCCTGAACGAGGACGAACCAGCTGATATCCGTACCGTGCTGACGCCGGCCGGTGATGGCACCGCCACTGTCGAGATCATCAGCCGGACCGGCGGCGCCGACGGGGTGATCGAGCGCGGCCATCTCGCCGCGGTTCTCGGCGCGGCCGGGACCGGCACCCTGACCGAGGCCGGCCAGCGCCTGGTTGCGATGGCCCGGGTGGCGGGCGAGCCGGACGAGACGCTCAGCACGGACGCGGTGTACGCCGCCTACGCCGCGGCCGGCCTGCAGTACGGGCCGCAGTTCCGGCGGATGGAGCGGGTCGACCGCTACGGCGACGGCCTGGCCATCGGGCAGCTGCGCGGCGGCCTGGATGCCAGCCCGGTGGCGCACGTGCCGCCGGTGCTCGTCGACGCCGCCACCCACGCGTTCGCGGCGCTGGCCGACGAAGGCGAGAGCTACCTGCCCGTTCGGTACGGACAGTTCCGGCTGTTCGCCAAACCCAGGGCCGACGGCCTGCGCGTCCTGATGCAGCCGGACGTGGAGCTGCCCGCGGGCGTGGACCTGTCCCTCGACCTGGTGGTCCTCGACGGCGACCGGCCAGTGTTCGAGCTGCGCGGGCTCGGCCTGAAGCGGGTCACGAGCACCCAGCCCGGCGCGGGCCGCGGCCTGGTCAGCAAGGTGGTGTGGGTCAAGCGCTCGCCGGCCGGCCAGGGTGAGCCGGGGCCACGGCACGTCCTGGTGGCACACGCCGGCCAGGACACGTCAGCGGCCCTGGCCGGGCTCGTCGGCCAGGGCACCACGGTGAGCTTCGCTGCCGACCCGGAGCAGGCGGCCGCGATCCTGAGCGCCGGGCAGGTCACCGACGTGTGCTGGTTCTGGCGCTCCGGCCCCGCCAGCGCGCGGGGCGGACTGCCCGCCCTGCGCGCGGAATGCGAGCACAATTACCGCGACCTGCTCGCCCTGCTGGCCGTGCTCAGCAGCCGGGGATTCGGCCGCAACCAGCGGCTCTGGCTCGTGACCGAGCAGGCGCAGTGGCTGGCCGGCGACGGGCCCGATGCGGGGCGGCCGGCCGCGGCGGCGACGCTCTGGGGATTTGGGCACTCCCTGCTCAATGAGTACCCGGCCTACCGGACGACGATGGTGGACCTGCCGGGCGGGGAGGCGGGCCTGCGGCACGTCGCGGACGAGTGGACGGCCCGCGGCACTCCCGACTACCAGGTGGCCTATCGCGATGGCTACCGCCATGTCCGGCGGCTGATCCCGATCGACCCCGCCGGCCGGGATACCGACGTCAACTTCCGGCTGGCCATCACCGAGTACGGGCAGTTCTCCAACATCAAGGCGGTCCCCGCCGAGGACGTGCCGCCCCGCGGCGACGAGATCCAGGTCAGGGTCGCAGCCGCCGGCCTGAACTTCAAGGACGTGCTGAATGCCCTGGGCATGATGCGGGAGTTCGGCGATCAGCCGCTCGGCTTCGAGGCCGCTGGGACGGTGGTCGCCGCCGGGCCCGCCGCGCAGCACCGGGTCGGTGACGATGTCATCGTCAACTACCTGGGCGTCATGCAGCGGCGTGTGACCGTCCCGTCGGCGGTGGCCGTCAGCAAGCCGCCGTTGGTCAGCTTCACCCAGGCCGCGGGCCTTTCCTCCGTCTACGTCACCGCCCACTACGCGCTGCACACGCTCGCCGGCATCAAGAGCGGGGACCGGGTGCTCATCCACGCGGCGGCGGGCGGTGTCGGCCAGGCCGCGGTCCAGCTGGCCAGGGCCGCCGGGGCCGAGGTGTTCGCCACCGCCAGCCCGCACAAGTGGCCGGTGCTGCGGGCACAGGGCATTGAGCACGTCATGAACTCCCGCACCCTGGACTTCGCGGACCAGATCGCCGAGATCACCGGGGGCCGGGGCGTGGACATCGTCCTGAACAGCCTGAACAAGGACTACATCGCCGCCGGGATGCGGTCGCTGGCCCGGGGCGGCCGGTTCATCGAGATGGGAAAGGTGGGGGTCTGGTCGCCCGAGCAAGTGCACGCCGAACGGCCGGACGTCACCTATCACACCTTCGACCTCAGCGAGCTGCCGCTCGATGAGGGCATCCGGATCAACGCCGAGATCATGCGGACCGTCGTCGGCAAGGTCGCCGCGGGGGAGCTTCCGCCGCTGCGGTGCGCCAGCTATTCCCTCGACGAGATCGACGAGGCGTTCGGCGTGCTCAGCCGCGGCGGCAACATCGGCAAGCTCGTGCTGGACTTCGGCGGCGCCGAGCCCGCTGCCCGCACAGCGGTGACCATCGACCCGGACCGCAGCTACCTGATCACCGGCGGGCTGGGCGGCCTCGGCCTGGTGACCGCCGCGAAGCTGGCCGAGCTGGGCGCGCGCCACATCGCCCTGCTGAGCCGCCGGGCTGAACCCGACGCGGACGTTGCCGAGCTGGCGGCCCGGCTCCGGAAGAAGGCCCAGGTGACTGTCCACCAGGGCAACGTGGCCGTGGCCGCCGATGTCCAGCGCGTCATGGCGGAGCTTGAGCGCTCCCCGCACCCCCTGGCCGGGATCATCCACGCGGCCGGCACGCTGGCTGACGCGCCGGCCGCCGGCCAGACCTGGGACAGCATCGACGCGGTCTTCCAGGCCAAGGTGTACGGGACGTGGCTGCTGAGCGAGGCCGCCCAGTCGTCGCGGGCACTGCAGTTCTTCGTCGGCTACTCGTCCGCCGCGTCGGTGACCGGAGCGGCCGGCCAGTCGAACTACGCGGCGGCGAACGCCTTCCTTGACGACCTGCTCGTCCGGCAGGCCGCCGGCGGCGCGCCCGCGCTGACCGTGAACTGGGGCCCATGGCGCGAGGTCGGGATGTCGGCCCGGCTAAGTGATCAGGTGCTGAAGAAGTGGGACGAGGAGGGCATCCGGCTGATGGCGCCAAGGACGGCGGCCCGCACCCTGACGTCGCTGCTCGGCAGTCCCGTCGCCCAGGCCGTCGTCGGCGAGTGCGACTGGGACCGGTTCGCGGCTTCCCGGCCGGTCCCGAACGCGATCTACGAGCCGCTGCTGACCGGCACCGCCGCCGAGAGCGACGGCTTTGACGTCGACGCCCTGATCGCCGCGCCCCGGCGGGACCGGATCTCCGCCCTGGAGGAATTCGTCCGTACCAAGGTCGCCACGGTCCTGCACTTCGACAGCCCCGAGTCGGTGGACCCCGGGACCGAGTTCGTGCGCCTCGGCCTGGACTCCCTCGTCGCGGTGGAGCTCAAGAACCTGCTGGAGTCCTCGCTGCGGCTGCCGCTGCCGCCCACGCTCGCGCTTGATTACCCGTCGGCCCAGCAGCTGACCGAGTTTCTCGAGCAGCAGCTCGTCCCCGAGAACGCCGGCTGAGCATGTGGCGGACCGGAGCAGCGGCACGCGCAGGCAGGGTCCTGCGCCACCGGATCCCGGAAAGGAGCAGACGTCATGAACGATCCGAATCAGCAGACACTCCAGGCGCGGTCCGCGGTGCATGCCCGCCAGCGCCCGGATCATGTGGCCGTCATCTGCGAGGACCGCGAGGTCAGCTACGCCGAGCTGCACCGGGGCAGCAACCAGACCGGGCACGCCCTGCTCGCCGAGGGGCTGGCCCCCGGGGCGCGGGTTGCCTACCTCGGCAAGGAATCGGAGTACTACTACGACCTCGCGCTTGGCTGCGCCAAGGCCGGCACGGTCCTGGTGCCGGTTAACTGGCGGCTGACCGCGCGCGAGGTAGATCACGTTCTCCGCGATTCCGGTGCCGAGCTGCTGTTCATCGAGCGTGACTTCCGCGGCGTCGCCGACCGGCTGCGGCCGGTGCTGCCGAGCCTGCCCAAGGTCATCGAGATGGACACGCATGACTCCGGGGCCGGCGGCTTTCTCAGCTGGCGGGCCGGTCATCGCCATGACGACCTGGACCCCGGCACCGGCACGCAGGACGCGGTGGTTCAGATGTACACCAGTGGCACCACCGGACTGCCCAAGGGAGTCGTGCTCGCGCACCGGACATTCTTCGGCTTCATCGACAGCACCGCCGGGGCGGGGGCCGACCTGATCGACTGGCGCCCCGAGGACCGGTCCCTGATCGGCTTTCCCGGCCTGCACGCCGGGGGCATGGGCTGGTTCCTGCACGGTTTTACCGTCGGGCTCACCAACGTGGTCATGCGCATGTTCGTCGCCGAGGAGGCGGCCCGCCTCATCGAGCGGCATGCCATCACGATCACCTTCATGGCGCCGGCGATGCTGCAGATGATGCTGGCCGAGCGGTGGGTCACCAAGGAGACGTTCAGGTCGCTGCGGAAGGTGACCTACGGAGGGTCGCCGATCTCCCCGTCGCTGCTCCGGCGGTGCATCGACGGCCTGGGCTGTCGGCTCGCCCAGATGTACGCCTCGGCGGAGTCGGGCAGCGTGGTGACCTGCCTGGGGCCCTCCGAGCACTTTCCGGGCAACCCGAAGCTGACCTCCGCGGGCCGGGCGTGCCCGGGCAACGAGGTCAAGATCGTTGGCGACGCCGGGGAGAGCCTTCCCCCCGGCGAGATCGGCACGATCTTCATCAAGACGCCGACGCTGTTCGTGGAGTACTGGCGCCGGCCGGACGCGACGAGGGAATGCCTGGCGGACGGCTGGCTGCGCATGCCCGACGCCGGATACCTGGATGCGGACGGCTACCTGCACGTCTGCGACCGAATCGACGACACGATCATCGTGGCTGGCCAGAACATCTATCCCGCCGAGGTCGAAAAAGCGCTGACGGAGCATCCCGCCGTGGCCGATGCCGCGGTGATCGGCGTTCCGGACGACCGCTGGGGACAGATCGTCAAGGCGGTAGTGGTCCTGCGCCCTGGCCAGCAGGCGAGCGGACGGGACCTGATGGTGTCCCTGCGCGGCCGCATCGCCGACTTCAAGATTCCCACCACCTATGACTTCGCCGGCCGCCTGCCGCGCAATCCCACCGGGAAGATACTGCGCCGGACACTGCGCGAGCAGCAGGAGAGCGCCGGGGCTGATCACGCGCGGCGAGGCCAGGGCGCAGGGCCGGCGCAGCGGCCGGTGGCGTGAGGGAGGCGTGATGAGCGACCAGGTGACGCGCGGATCGGCCCGCTGGTTCCAGCCGGCGGACGTGGATCCGGACGCGGCGGCACGGATCTTTCTGTTTCCCTGCGCGGGTGGAAACGCCCAGACCTACCGGGAATGGCACGCGATGTTCCCGCCGGACATAGCCACGCAGGCGGTGCAGTTCCCCGGCCGCCTGGACCGGCGCGCGGAGCCGGCGCACACCGAGATGGGCACGCTGCTCGAGGCCATGACCGAGGCGTTCGAGGCGGAGCTTGACGGCCGGCCCTTTGCGTTCTTCGGGCATTCGATGGGCGCACTGCTCGCCTACCGGATGGCCGTGGCGCTGGAGCGGGAAACCGGGACCGGCCCGGTTCTCGTCGCCTCGGCCGGCTGGGCGCCGGACGGGTTCGCCACCCCTACGCTGGAGCAGCTCCAGCTGTCAGAGGATGAGCTGGTCGACTGGGTGGTGAGCCTCGGCTCGCTGCCCGAGGCGATCTACCGCGACCCGGAGATGCTCACCCTGACCATCCCGCCCACCCGCGCGGACCTGGCTGCCTGTATCGACTACACCGACGACGGCGCCCGGATGTCATGCCCCGTTGTCACCTACACCGGCAAGGATGATCCCCTCGTGGCGAGCGGCGCGATGGCCTCATGGGCATCGCGTGGAACGGCGCACCTCGGCAACTGTGAATTCCCGGGCGGCCACTTCTTCATTTACCATGCCGCGCTGGGGATCGCTACCGATCTTACCCGTCACATCCGGCGGACTATCACGGCACCCGTCCGCTAATAGAGCCGGCCGCGGCCCAGCGGCCAGGCAGGCAGCGCTATCGGAAAGAGGCAGCGATGGGCGTAAACGTTAATTTCAACAAGCTGGCCGATCGCTATATTGCGATCTGGAACGAGCCGGATCCGCAGATCCGGCGGAAGCTGATCGATGAGCTCTGGGCCGAGGACAGCGCGTATCACAACCGGCTGTTCACCGTCTGGGGCCGCGACATGATCGAGAACGTGATCTCGGCGGCGTACGGCGAGTACTCCGCCAGGGGCTTCACGTTCAAATCGCAGAATGACGCCTACGGCCATCACAACGGTGTCCGGGTCGGCTGGGTACTGGTCGCCTCGGGGACCGGTGAGGCGGACACGTTCTGCGAAGACTTTCTGCTGCTTAACGACGAGGGCCAGATCATCGTGGACTATCAGTTCGGTCTCAAGACGCCGCCGATCTGAGCCGGGCCGGGCGAGGAAATCCGGGCGGGCGGCGCAGGCGCGCCGCGCCGCGGTCACTGGCATAAACCAAGAGAAAGGACGGCGCGGTGGGCGCGAGTACCAGGTACAACGAGATTGCCGACCGGTATATGGCATGCTGGAACGAGAAGGACGCCGACCTGCGGCACAAGCTGGTCGAGCAGGTCTGGAGCGAGGACTGTCAGTACTTCAACAGGTTCTTCGTGTGCACCGGGCGCGACCAGATGGAGTACGCGATTGGCCGGGCGCATGAAGAGTACTATTCGAAGGGCTTCACGTTCAAATCGCAGAACGATGCCCACGGCCACCACGGCGGCATGAAGTTCGGCTGGGTCATGATCTCGGCCGGGACCGGCGAGGTGGATACCTTCGGCCAAGATTTCCTCCTGCTCAATGACGAAGACAAGATCGTCGTTGATTACCAGTTCCAACTGAAAAGACCCTCTGTCTGACCTGCATCCGCCAAGTTGCGCCACGATAGGCGCAACAGCAGCCTGCTGTGCCCCCGGCCGGGACTCGCGATCGATTCGCCCCGGCCGGGGCGCTATTGTTTTGCCTGGCCGGTCACTGGTCAGCCCAGCATCAGGAATCGGTCAGGGGCCGCTGCGATACTGATTTCAAGCCGGAATTGAGAAGGATTACGCGTGATGCTGTCTTCTCGTCAGGACCGGTCGAGCGAACTTCAGCCAGACTCGGAAGGAATCGGAATGCGACTGCTCGTTTCCCCGGAAAACATCGACGAAGCTCTTGTGTGCGCGGCGGCAGCCGAGTACCTCGACCTGGTGGATGTGAAGAAGCCGGACGAGGGCTCGCTGGGAGCCAACTTCCCATGGGTGATCGCGGCGATCCGCAACGCCATCCCGGAGAACAAGCCGGTGTCGGCGACGCTGGGTGACGTGCCGTTCAAGCCGGGCACGGTGGCGCTGGCCGCGCTCGGCGCGGCCAGCGCCGGCGCCTCCTACATCAAGGTCGGCCTTTACGGCTGCGCCACCCCGGAGCAGGGCATCGAGGTCATGCGTGGCGTGGTGCGGACCATCAAGGAGAACAAGCCAGAGGCCCTGGTGGTCGCGTCGGGATACGCCGACGCGCACCGGGTGGGCAGCGTCAACCCGCTCGCGATCCCGTACGTCGCGGCCGAGAGCGGCGCGGACGTGGCGATGGTGGATACCGCGATCAAGGATGGCACCGCCCTCTTTGACCATCTGACCGTCGACGAATGCGCCGAGTTCGTCCGGCGCGGGCACGACCGGGGCCTGCTGGTCGCCCTGGCCGGCAGCGTCAAGGCCAAGCACCTGCCCGAGCTGGCCCGCATCGGCACCGACATCGTGGGCGTCCGCGGCGCGGTGTGCGAGGGCGGTGACCGCAACAACGGCAGCATCAGGCCCGAGCTGGTCAAGGCCTTCCGTGCTGCCATCGACGAGGCCCTCTTCGCGCTGCCGGAGGCCGGCCAGGCCAGCCACGCGGAATCGGCGCTGCAGGGAACGTCCTGAGATGACCACCGCGCCCGCTGCCCCACCTGCGGTCGCACAGTCGGTCACCGTCGTCCGGGCGCTGCGGTCGATCCACCGGTTCGAGGTCGTACCCAACCTGATCCTGGTGCTGGTCTGGGGAATGTTCGTAGCCGCGAATCGGCCATCCGACCTCTGGACGGTCAGCAGCATCCTCGCGCTCGGGATCAACGGCCTGTCGCTATTCGGCGGCTTCGTGCTCAACTCGTACTCAGATTACCCGATCGATGTGCGAAGCCCCGTTAAGTTCTATGTCGCCAGGGGCGTGGAGCGTCTCGGCAGCCGCCAGGTACTCCTCATATATATATCTGAGCAGATCATCACCATCGCCATGTCGGTGATCGTGTCCGAGTTGCTGCACAACTGGGCCTTCGTGGCCGTGAAGCTGCTCGGTATCGGCGCCGGTTACCTCTACAATGCCGAGCCAATCCGGCTCAAGCGGCGCGCATTGTGGAACCCGGTAATGAACTCGATCAGGATGGGGTTCGTCCCGGGGCTCATCGGCTACCTGGCCGTGCACGAGGGCCAGATAGGTGCCGGCGGGTGGGTGCTGCTCACCGGGATGACTCTGGTGACGATGGGCCGGATCGGCTTCTGGGTCACTGTCATGGACACCCACGAGGACACGGCGGAGGGCATCAGAACGCCGTCGGTGGTCTACGGCCCACGGCCGGTGATGGTCACCGCTATCACGCTCGGGGCCGTGGCGACCGTTCTGTCCGGGATCGGCCTCGTGCTCCTGTTCGGGCCGTGGGGAGTGCTCGGGGCGCTCGGCGGCGTCGGCGCGCAGGCTTACCGCATCAGCCTGCTCCGCCGGGTGACCGACGATCGCTCGGCCATCTCGCTGCTGCAAAAAAGGCCGACTATCCGTCGCGAGCGACTCTGGGATAAAGCCGTCTATGGCGGAGTAATTGCGGTGGGCATCGTTCACCTGCTGCTGGCGATCATATAGCCGGGCCCTCCCGGCACAGTCACAGCGGCCGGCCGGAGCCGGGTTTCCCGGCTCCGGCCGGGAAGCGCCGCACCACGATCGCGAAGGGACGGATGAAATGGTGACAATCGTCAAACTCGGCGGCAGCGTGCTGACCGACAAGACGCGGTTGTTCTCGTTCCAGGAGGCAGTCGCAAGCCGCCTGGCGGCGGAGATCCGGCAAGCGGGCGGTATCCCTCCCGGCGATGTCCCCGTGATCGTGTACGGGACAGGCACGTTCGGGAAGGCGTACGCGCGCCACTACTCCCGTCCTGAACGGTCCACAGCCGACTGGCGGATCTTCCAGCTCACCACCGCGGCGATCAGGCGGCTCGGCGAGGAGGTCAGCCGGGTGCTCCATGACGAGGGCGTCCCGCACTGCCTGATTCCCGCGAACGCGCTGTTCTGCCAGCGCCAGGGCCGGCTTGGCTGGCATGGTCCCGGCCCGCTGGCCCGGCTGCTCGAATGCGGCGTCGCGCCCGTTCTCTGCGGGGACGTGCTGGCCGAGGAACGGGGCTGCTTCCGTATCGTCTCCAGTGACGACATCATCCCCTTCCTGTCGGTGACGACATCATCCCCTTCCTGTCGGAGGTAATGCCGGTGGGCCCGTGTGTCTTCGTGACCGACGTCGACGGCGTCCTTGACCGGCACGGCGCGCTGATCGCCGAAATCGGCCAGGCGGACGCTCCCTTGGCGAGCGTCGGCGGCCAGGACGACATAACGGGTGCCATGGACGCGAAGGTCGTGGCGGCCAGGCTGGCCGCGCGGAACGGGGCCGCAGCTGTCATCGTGAACGGCCGGGTCCCCGGGCGGCTGCGTGCCGCGCTGCGCGGTGGCCCGGTGGTCGGCACGCGCGTGACCGGCCCCCGAGCGGTCGCACCGGTCACCGGCGGACCGCGGCAGGACACGCCGGCCACCGCCGGATCGCAGTCGGCCCCCTTCCCCGTGACCACGGACGCCCTTTCCTAACGCTGCAGGTGGCCGCATGTCAGACACGACGCACCCGCCCGCCGTACGCCCGGATCTGGCGGAGCTGATCAGCTTCCGGCCACTGGCCCGCGCGGACCTCCCGGTCCTGCTTCGCTGGCTGAACGATCCCGTCGTGCGTACCTGGTGGCCCCGCGAGCCGCCGACGCCCGCCGGCATCGAGGACAAATACGGTCCGCGGATCGATGGCATCGTCCCGGTCCGCGTCTTTGTCTACGAGTTCGGCGGTGAGCCAGCCGGCCTGACCCAGTGCTTTCGCTGGGCCGACCGGCCGCAGCGAAAGTTCCCGGTCGCCATCCCGGCCGCGGCCAGCATCGACTTTCTCCTCGGCGAGGCTGGACACCGGGGGAAGGGAGTGGGATCGGCCGGGTTCGCGGCATTCGTCAAGCACGTCCTGGGGATGTACCCCGAGATTGACTTCCTCGTCGGTTACCCGCACAAGGACAACCACGCCTTCCACCGGGTGCTCGAGAACGCCGGGTACCGCCGGCTGGCCGAAACAGCACCTGACCTCGGGCTTCCGCGACCGCCGGCCGGCGATTCGAATATCGTCTATATCCGGCCCCGTGCTGGCTGGCGGGAGCCACGGCCCGATCGGCTCTCGCCGGCATAGGGCCCGGTGGCGACGACCGGTGGCGGTGCCTGGCCGGTACCTGCGCCGCGTTACCGAGACGGCCAACGACCATGATCCTGAACGGCTCCGGCGAGGTGTCACCGGCAGGCGTGCGCCGGCCATCCGGTGCGCGGGCGCACCGCCGGGCGCATACCTGATCGCCACGCCAGAGTAGTTCCGCGCCAGCCACGCCTGGACCGGCGGCAGCGGCGCGACCATCCGGTGGGCGATCCAGCGCACCGCCTTCTTCCGCGCGGTGCGCGCGGTGTTGAGCCTGAACTGCCGGCCGGTCAGCGCGAGTACCGCCGCGCCGACCGGATGCCGCTCCGAGTGGTAGGTGTCGAGCAGATGGCCAGGCGCCCAGCCGGCCAGCGCCGCGCCCAGCTTCCAGCCCAGGTTCACGGCTCCTGTAACCCCGTGTTCATCCCCTGGGCGCCCGCGGGCGAATGGGTATGCGCCGCGTCCCCGGCGAGGAACACCCGGCCGTGCCGGTAGGCGGGCACCTGGCGGCTCTCGCTGCGGTACCGGCCGGACCACCGCAGGCCGCGCGGCGCGAAGTCGCGGCCGGTGACACGGGCCAGGCCGCCGCGGACCTCGTCGAGCGTCACAGGCTCTGTCACCTCGGCGCCGGCCCTGGCGTAGTCGTAGAGCACGACGCGGCAGGAACCGTCGCGGAATGGGAACACCAGCAGCATGCCGGCGTTGGCCCGGCACCTACGACCGCGACGCCGGGCCCGTGCGCGGCCACGGCGCGTCCTCCTCGCCACAAGGTGGGCCATTTCTAGATGTGCGCATGTAAAGTTCAGGCTAGTCAGCAGGTGTTCCCATCGAGATAATCCATGGTCTATCACAGAATGAGCCAAATCGCCGTGCCGAGGCCGGGTGACAGGAGCGAGGCAAGTGGCAGCTGGGATGGTCGGTGAGAGCACGGCCGCCGAGTCGGGCGCGCCGTCCGCGCCGGGCCACGGGCACCTCTCGAGTCTGTCCGCCCGGACGCTGGTCCTCGGAGTGGATCACGCTGGGCGGATCCTGCAGCACGACAGGACCGCGCCGGGCGCGCTCGGGCTGAAGGGCGACGACCTGCTCGGCGCCCATCTCGGTGATCTCGTCGCCGAGCCGCAGGACCAGCAGGCGGCGCTGAAGGGGCTCCTCGAGGCGGTCCGCGGCGACCGCGAGAACACCGCCATGCTGGCGATCAAGTGCAGCAATGACGCGACAACGGACGCGGTGGTCACCGTTCAGCCGGTGTGCGCGAGCCAGCCGGGCCCCGCGGCACTCGTGGTGATCCGTATTCCGCCGTCCAACGAGGAGCGGTTCCTCGATCCGGCGCTCATGCGGCGCGCCCTGCTCGACGACTCGTTCACCCGGGCCGGCGCGACGCTCGACCTCGACCAGATGGCGCGCGGTTTGGTCAACGTCCTCGTGCCGCACTTCAGCAACATCGGCGCCCTGCTGGTGCTGGAGAGTCTGGTCGGCGCCGACGATAATCCTGCCTTCGCGCCGGACGGCTCGCACACGCTCAGGCGGCTCGCCGTCGCCTACGACGACTCCAACCAGGCCTGGGACGCGACCTTCCCAACGGGCGAGCTGCTCAGCTACCCACCGGGATCGATGTACGTGCGGTGCATGGACTCGGGCAAGCCGATCCTGGAAGCCACCTTCACCGCCGAGGACGCGGCCCGGCTCGCGAAGGCCTGGCAGCGCATGCCGGTCGCCCGGCTGCTTTCCGGCGCGTCCATGCTCCTGCTGCCGCTCATCGCCGACGGCACCACGCTCGGCTTCTTCGTGTGCGCGCGCAAGCCCGGCTTCCGGCGGTTCGACGCCTACGACACCGAGATCGGCCTGGACTTCGCGTCCCGGGCGGCCATCTTCATCGACACCGCGCGGCGCTTCAGCCGGGAACGCGCGACCGCGCTCACCCTGCAGCGCAGCATGCTGCCCACCGGCCTGTCCGCACCGTCGTCCGTCGAGGTGAGGCACCGCTACCTGCCGGCCAGCAAGCTGATCGAAGTCGGGGGCGACTGGTACGAATCGATCGCGCTGCCCGGGGCGCGGGTCGCGCTCGTCGTCGGCGACGTGGCGGGCCACGGTGTGCGCGCCGCCGTCACCATGGGCCGGCTGCGTACCGCCATCCAGACCCTCGCCCGCCTGGAGCTTTCGCCGGCCGAGTCACTGCAGCAGCTCGACGAGCTCATGCGGACGCTCGGCGAGCGGGAACCGCACTTCGCGACCTGTGCCTACGCCGTGTTCGACGCGGTCAACGGCACCTGTGAGGTCGCCTCGGCCGGCCACCTGCCCCCGCTGCTCGTGCCGCCGGACGGCAGCGGCGTCTTCCTCGACGTCCCGCCCGCGCCCCCGCTCGGCATCGGCGACGGGCTGATCCAGAGCCAGGAGTTCACGATCGAGGACGGCAGCCTGTTCGTGCTCTACACCGACGGGCTGGTGGAAAAGCGCGACCGCGACATCGACGACGGGCTCGACCGCCTCCGTAAGATCTTCGGCCCTGACTCGCTGTCCCGCCCGCTCGAGGACCTGTGCAAGGCGACCCTGGACGGCGTGTACGCCGACCAGCAGCGCGACGACATCGCCGTGCTGATCGCGCGCCTGCGGCGGCTGCCGAGCGACCATCACATCACCTGGACGCTGGACGCCGATCCGGTCTCGGTGGGTGCGGCGCGCACGCTCGTCCGCGCGAGGCTGAAGGAGTGGGACCTGGCCGATCTCGCCGACACGACCGAGCTGCTCGTCTCCGAACTGGTGACCAACGCGCTGCGGTACGCGCGCGGGCAGATCACGGTCCGGCTCGTCCGGGAGCGCACGCTGGTGTGCGAGGTCCTCGACGACTCCGCCGCGCTGCCGAGGCTGCGGCACGCCGGCAGCGACGACGAAACCGGCCGCGGGCTCCATGTCGTCGGCCAGCTCGCGCAGCGGTGGGGTACCCGCAGGACCGTCTCGGGCAAGGTGGTCTGGTGTGAACAGCCAGTCCCGGCTGATCCCGACGGGTCGGCCACCGAGGACGAACCGTATCCCGCGGGTTCATAGGCGGCTCAGAAGCCGCGACCCGGACAGGATTGAAAACCACGAATCTGGGCGTCCTGCGCAACGTGTCGTACCCGTCGGCTACACCGCCTATGGTGAAACAGGCCAAGTGACAACCGTACGGGCGAGGTGCCGACATCATGGACGGGTGGCCGGACGACTGGTTCCGCAACGACGCCGGGCCCGGGGCCAGCGGCGCAGGCAGCCGCGGGTCAGGAAGCGCCGAGCGAGGCGCCTCGGGCGATCCGGCCGTACATCCACCACACCCCGGGGCGGCCAGCCAGGCCGCCGCCGCGCGCGCGGGCGGAGGCCGCGCCCGGGCTGATCCGGGTCCGCCACCCGGCACGGATTGGCCGGATCAGCCGCCGGCCCGCAGCCTGCGGATGCGCCGCGGCGGATCCGGCGGCGGACGCCGCGCCTTCAAGATCATCGCTACGATCGTCGCCCTGCTGCTCGTCGCCGTGATCGGCATGTACTTCTACCTGGACTCCAGGCTAAACAGGGTGGCCGTGCTCGCCGACTACCAGGGCCGGCCGGCCGCATCGGCTGGCCAGAACTGGCTCGTCACCGGATCGGACAGCCGCCAGGGCCTCACCCGGCAGCAGGAGAACCAGTACGCGACGGGCCACGACGTCAGCGGCCAGCGCTCGGACACCATCATGCTGCTGCACATCGGCGGCGGCACACCCACGCTGGTGAGCCTGCCGCGCGACCTCTACGTGGACATCCCCGGCTACGGGATGAACAAGCTCAACGCGGCGTTCTCCTTCGGCGGCCCGAAGCTGCTCGCGCAGACCGTGCAGAACTACACCGGCCTGCGCATCGACCACTACATAGGGATCGGGTTCGGCGGGCTGGTCAGCGTGGTGGATTCGGTCGGCGGCGTGACCATCTGCGTCAGGCAGGCGCTGAACGACACGGCGTCCGGCCTGCACCTCAAGCCCGGCTGCCAGACGCTGACCGGCGGCCAGGCGCTCGGCTACGTCCGCGACCGCCATTCCTTCGGCGCCAGCGACCTGCAGCGGGTGCAGGATCAGCGGGCGTTCCTCAAGGCCCTGCTGAGCAAGGCCACGAGCCCGGGCGTATTCCTCAACCCGCTGGCCGCCATCCCGACCGCGACGAGTTCGGCAGCGGCGCTCACCGTGGACCAGGGCACCCACCTGTACCAGCTGATCAAGGTCGCGTTCGCGCTGCGCGGCCCGCAGACCACCACGGTCCCCCTCGCGGGCAGCGAGACGACGGCGGCCGGCGACGTGCTGCTCACCGACCGTGCGAAGGCGCTGCGGCTGTTCAACGCGCTCGGCAGCGACCAGCCGGTCCCCAAGGACCTGCTGTCCGGCACGTCCGGTGCCTGAGCATGGCCGGTTTTCAGCGCGCCTTCAGGGATCGTTCAGCTAAGCGGGCGACGATGGTGTCATGAACAAGGCCACGGGTGACGGCGAGCGGCCCGATGCCAGGCTGCTCGTCGTCGAGGACGAGCCGAGCATCTGCGAACTGCTCGCCGCCAGCCTGCGGTACGCGGGCTTCCAGGTGGTGACCGCGGCGGCGGGAAACGAGGCCGTGGAGCAGGCGGGCAGGCACCGGCCGGATCTCATCGTGCTCGACATCATGCTGCCCGACATGGACGGCTTCGACGTGGTGCGGCGGCTGCGCAGCGGCGGCACGCACACCCCCGTGGTGTTCCTGACGGCGCGCGACGCCACCGAGGACAAGATCCGCGGGCTGACTCTCGGCGGCGACGACTACGTCACCAAGCCGTTCAGCCTGGAGGAAGTGATCGCCCGCATCCGCGCCGTGCTCCGGCGCACCCGGGGCGACGCGCAGGAGCCGTCGCCCCGGCTCAAGTTCGCCGACCTCGAGCTCGACGAGGAGAGCCACGAGGTCTGGCGCGGCGGCGCATCGGTCCAGCTTTCGCCCACCGAGTTCAAGCTGCTCCGCTACTTCATGACCAACGCGAACCGGGTCCTTTCGAAGACGCAGATCCTCGATCACGTGTGGAACTACGACTTCCGCGGCGACACCGGCATCGTGGAGTCCTACGTTTCCGTGCTACGGCGCAAGGTCGACACCGCTGCGCCGCGGCTCATCCACACCCTGCGGGGCGTAGGTTACGTGCTGCGCCTGCCACCCGCCCCGGCCACCTAGGCCGGCGCCGGGTGCGTCGTCTCGCGACACGCTCGTGGCGGGCCCTCAAGCGGTTCTCCGCCAGGACACCGCTGCGGATCAAGCTCATCACCGCGGCGCTGGCCCTCGTCGCGATCGCGATCGCCGTGATCAGCGCGGTCAGCATCGCCGTCTTCCGCGGCTACCTGCTGCACCAGGCGGACCAGAAACTCAAGGACGCGAGCGTGGCGAGGGCGCACAGAACGTTCGGCCCCTCCGGCGACTTCGTCGCTCCGCAGCCTGGCCAGACCGTGACCGCGGCGCTGTTCAGCCGGAACGGACAGGTGCTCTGGGCCTCCCAGGGACAGCGCGTCAACACCCTGCCGGACATCCCGCTGGACGCCTCCTGGCTCAAGGCGCACACCGGGCAGATCGTAACGGTCCCGGCCGCATCCGGCGGCGGCAGCTGGCAGGTGATCGTCAACCCGGTGCACTACACCGTCACGCGCGACGTGTTCCTGCCGAGCGCTGTCACCATCCACCTCACCAGCCTGAGCCAGCCAGGGTCACCTGGCACGTTCGTCGTCGGGGTGGACCTCGGCAGCATCAACCACACGATCGGAACGCTGACCATGATCGACCTGTCGGTCGGCGGCATCGTGATCGTGATCCTGGCCGGAGTGGGGGTGGCCCTCGTCCGGGCCAGCCTCCGGCCACTCGCGGAGATCGAGCAGACAGCGGGCGCGATCGCCGCGGGTGACCTGTCCCGGCGGGTACCCGACCGGGACCCGCGCACGGAGGTCGGCAGCCTGGGGCGGTCGCTCAACATCATGCTCGGCCAGATCGAGCGCGCGTTCCGCGCCCAGTCCGCCTCCGAGGCCACCGCCCGCCAGTCCGAGGAGCGGATGCGCCGTTTCGTCGGCGACGCGAGCCACGAGTTGCGCACGCCGCTCAGCGTGATCCGTGGCTTCGCCGAGTACTACCGGCAGCGCGGCGGGCTGCGGGAGGCCGAGCTCGACCGCATGGTCAGGCGCGTCGAGGACGAGGCCGCCCGGATGGGGATGCTGGTCGAGGACCTGCTGCTGCTCGCGAGAATGGACCAGCAGCGGCCGCTGCAGCGCAGGCCGGTGGACCTGCTCGCGCTCGCGGCGGACGCCGCGCAGGACGCCCGGCTGCTCGCGCCCAACCGCGACATCCAGCTCAGCGTCGGGTCCGGTGGGCCGTTCCTGGTAACCGGTGACGAGGCGCGGCTGCGGCAGATCATCCGCAACCTGGTCAACAACGCGCTCACGCACACGCCGGACGGCGCTCCGGTCGAGCTGCGGCTGCGCACCTGCCCGGCCGTGCGGACCCCGCTGGATGCGGCGGTCGTGCTCGAAGTGGCGGACTCCGGGCCCGGCCTGACCCCAGAGCAGGCCGAGCGGGTGTTCGAGCGCTTTTACCGCGCGGACGCCGCCCGCACGAGGAAGACGGGCGGCACGGGCCTTGGCCTGGCCATCGTGGCGGCCCTTGCGGCGGCGCACGGCGGCGAGGTATCGGTGGATTCCCGGCCCGGCGAAGGCGCGACCTTCCGGATCACGCTGCCGATGGCGCCGGACGCGGTGGGTATCCATGCCGCGGACAGCGACGAGGAAGCCACATACCGCGAAACCTAGGTGGCGCCCGGGCGGCGGCCTGGCGGCGCGGAGGAGCGACGTTGAACAGATACCGCACGCTCTCGTTCTGGCATGGCACCGTGCCGGATCCGCTGGAGCCCGGCCCGCCGCTGCCGGGCGATACCGACGTGGACGTGGCCATCGCCGGCGGCGGCTTCACCGGGCTGTGGACCGCCTACTACCTGCGTAAAGCCGATCCCGGGCTGCGGATCGCCGTGCTCGAGCGTGAGATTGCCGGTTTCGGCGCGTCGGGCCGGAACGGCGGCTGGTGTTCGGCCCTGTTCCCCGCGTCGCTGGACAAGCTCGCCCGGATGTCCGGGCGGCCTGCCGCGATCGCCATGCATCGCGCCATGCGGGCCACCGTCGACGAGGTCGGCGCGGTCGTGACGGCGGAAGGCATCGACTGCCACTGGCGCAAGGGCGGAACCGTCCAGCTGGCTCGCTCGCGGCCACAACTCGGGCGCGCGAAGGACGAGGTGGCGCACTCGCGCGCGTTCGGCTTCGGCGAAGACGACCTGCGCCTGCTCAGCGCCGGAGAAGCGAGCGGCATGCTCGCCGCGGCTGACGTCGTGGGCGGCACCTACACGCCGCACTGCGCGGCCATCCACCCGGCCAGGCTGGCCCGTGGCCTCGCCGCCACGATCCGGCGTCTCGGCGTTGCGCTGTACGAGCAGACCGCGGTGACCTCCATCGAGCCGCGGCGGGCGCGCACCCCGGCGGGCACGGTGCGGGCCGAGTACGTGATCCGCGCGACCGAGGGCTATACTCCCGGGCTGCCGGGGCTGCGCCGCGCGATCGCCCCGGTGTACTCGCTCATGATCGCGACGAAGCCGCTGCCCCAGAGCACCTGGGATCGGATCGGCCTCGCGCAGCACGCGACCTTCGGCGATCACCGACATGTGATCATCTATGGCCAGCGCACCGCGGATGGCAGGTTCGCGTTCGGCGGGCGCGGTGCGCCGGACTGGTGCGCGTCCGTGGGCCTGGACCACGGCACCGGGCTCGGCTGGGCGGGTGGGTACGTCGGCGACGGCGTGGCCACCGCCAACCTGGCCGGCCGCACGCTCGCCGACCTGATCCTCCGCCGCGACACCACCCTGGTGACGCTGCCGTGGGTGAACCACCGCTCACGGCGCTGGGAGGCCGAGCCGCTGCGCTGGCTCGGCACCAACGCCGCACTGTGGGTGATGGCGCGGGCCGACCGGGTAGAAGCGCGCACCGGGCGCCCCGCGCGCTCCGCCGGACTCTGCGGCCGGCTGATGGGCGGCTGAGGAGCGCACCGGTCAGCTTGGGCCAGAGCCGGACGCCGACGGTACCACGACGTACTGGCGCAGGTAGAGGTCGCCGAAGGTGACCGGGCCGCGCGGGCCTGGGACGTGGTCCACGTTGATGCCGGTCTCGGGCACGCCGCGGAGCTTGAAACCGTCGAGCAGGCGGGTGCTCGCGTTCCAGAACGCGCCCGTGCCATGGTAGGCGTCGAGGAATGCCGCCGCGGCCTGCGGGTCCGATGTCACGATGGCCGCCGCGAGCCCGGACGTTTCCACGTTCGCGACCTCGGCCGCCTCGGCCGGCCCGGCCACCGCGTCGACGGTGACGGTCGCCTCCCGGCCCGGGTCGAGGGCCCATTCGTGGCCGCGGGGGTGGCTGTGCGGCGGCAGCGACGGCCGGACACCGGCGCCGGCCAGCGCGCGGGTCACGACGGGGAGCATCTCGTCCCAGACCGCCGAGGAGATCAGGAGCAGGTTGAGCCGGTTGCATACGCCGAGCCGGTCGAGGCTCGCCGCGACGAGCCGTCCGGCATCGCCGGCATCGGCTGCGGCGTCGACGTACAGGACGCCGCCCCCGTCGGCGTGCGCGAGCGTGCGGACCCCGCTGCGGGCCGCCTCGGCCGCGAGCATCCGGGTGGTCTCGCCGCTGCCGCGCAGGATCACCAGCGGGATCAGCCGAGGCTGGCGGACAAGCTCGACCGCCGCGGCCCGGTCCGGTGTGCGGACAAGCTGGAGCGCGCCAGGATCGAGGCCGCAGGCGCCGAGTGCGGGCGAGATCACCTCGCCGAACAGGGCAACGGCCGACCGCAGCGCGGCGGCGCCGGTGCGCAGTACCCCGGCGTTGCGCGACTTGAGCAGCTGGGAAGCGACGTCCACGGTGACGTTGGGGCGCGCCTCGAAGTTCGCGCCGACCACGCCGATCGGCTTGCGCCGTTCCTCAAGCCGCAGCCCGCCGGGCAGGTCTTTAAGCCGAACGGCTGCGGCGGGGTACTCCACCGCGGCGAGCAACTCGATCTGGCGGGCCATCTGCCCGATCCGGTCCTGATCGAGCCGCAGCCTGTCGAGCAATCCGGCGCCAAGGCCCGCCGCCTCCCCGGCGGCGACATCCTCCTTGTTCGCCGCGAGTAGCGCGGGCGCGTTCGCCTCGAGCAGCCGCGCCATGCGGCGCAGCGCGCCGTCGATCGTCGCCTCACCAGCGGCCGCGAGACCGCGCGAACCCTGCCTCGCCGCCGCACCGCGCGAGATGACCTCCGTTGCCGCATCGACCACAACGGAAAGCCTACGGCGGGTGGCCCGCAAGTGCCGCATACCTCGACCCGGCGCCCGCGTCGGTGACCAGCCGGCGCGAAGCTGATACGCTCCCAAGCGAGCGCTTGGTACGCAATGCGGCCGGTGGCAGCCCTGCCACTCCTGCCATTTCGCTGCTGCCATTTCGCTGCTGCCATTTCGCTGCTGCCGTTCCGCTGCTGCCATTCCGCTGGGAGGATCCACGATGCCAGCTGACGAGCGTGCCGGGGAACCCGGCGGGGGCCGCCCAACGACGGCGGCCGCCGGGACCACCCACGGCGGGGCGGGCGCTCGGCCGGCCAGCGTGCACGGCTGGTGCGACCCGGCGCTGCACCGCGTACGCGCGGCGTTCGGGCTTGGCTTCATGCGCTGGGCGAGTACCTGTCCGCGCACATCACGGGCCCGCACGGGCTCGACGTCTGGCTCGGCGCGCCCGGCGACGTCATCGCGCGGGCGGCCAAGCTCACCAACCGGCGGCCCGGCCGCGAACGTGACGCGCCGCCGGTCCCCGCAGGCTCAAGCACCGGCACCGGCCCCGGCACCAGCCCCGGCACCAGCCCAGGCGCGGGCGCAGGCCCAGCCACCGGCCCAGGCACCGGCCCCGGCACCGGCACCAGCCCAGGCGCGGGCGCAGGCCCAGGCACCGGCCCAGCCACCGGCCCAGGCACCGGCCCAGGCACCAGCGCTGCCGCCAGCCGGGCGGCGGCCGCTTTTGCCGCCGGCGCCGGTGGCCTGTCCGGCCTGCTCTGGCGCACGCTGTACAACCCGGACGTCACCTCGGTCCCGGCGGCAACAACAACCCGGATGTGCTGCGCGCTGGCTGGCCGGCCAGCGGGGCGCTGACCAGCGCCGCGGGTCTGGCCGGGTGGTACCGCCAGCTGATCGCCGGGCGCGTCCTGCGGCCCGCCACCCTGACGGCGGCACTGGCCACGCGGGCGAGCGGCGAGGACCGCGTCCTGGGCATCGAGAGCGCGTTCGGGCTTGGCTTCATGCGCCCCTCGCTGACGTTCCCGACACCACCGGCCGGGCGGGACGGCGCGTTCGGGCATACCGGCGTGGGCGGGTCGATCGGGTTCGCGGACACCAGCCGCGGGCTGGCGCTCGCGTACGTGCCGAACCGCATGAGCGACGACGTCTCCGGTGCCCTGCGCGCCTATCGCCTCATCGAGGCCGTCTACGAATCCATCGGATAGCGCCATCACGCCGCGGGCGCGGGCGGGATGCCGGAACCGGCCGGCGCGGGCCAGCGTCCAAGAGACATGACCCCCTCACGGCTCGCCGTCGCGACCGCGACGGCCACGCTCATCGGACTCGGCGCGGCTGGCTGCGGCTCACAGGCCGGCGGTGCGGCCGGCTCGCCGCCACAGAAACTGCACCTCGCCAGCTCCGCGACGCCATCGCCGGCCACCGGGGCGCCGAACATCCCCCAGCCGATAATGCCGTCCCCCGCGCCGCCCGGCGTGCCGGGCTGGGGCGTGCCGGGCTGGGCGCAGGTCAAACTGACGGGACGGCTTCCGGCCACCGGGCCCACCAGCGGCGCGGTACACGCGCTCCCTGGCGGCGAGGTACCCGAGGCGACCGTGCGCGCGCTCGCGGGCGCGCTGCACCTGTCCGGCTCGCCGCGGCGCACAACCGGCGGATGGCGGGTCACCGGGCCTGGCATCCTGCAGGTCAGCGATGCGGCCGGCCTGCGCTGGACCTACATCGGCGGGCCAGCGATCCCCTGGTGCAACGGCCCGATACGGCAGGGCACAACCGGGGCGCCGGGCGCCGGGACCACGGCAGGCTCCGGTTTGAACCCCCGTGCGGCCGTGCCGGCCGCGCTCAGATTGTCCTGCCCGATGAAGCCCGGCCAGCTCGAGCCGTACGATCCCGTGCCCGGGGCCTCCGGCAGCGCGGCCGCGCCGTCCGGGCCCGCCGCCGAATCTGCGGCCACACCCGTGCTGCAGGCCGCGGGGGTCGCCGGATCCCCGCTCCGGATCACCACGATCGGTTCCTACACGTTCGTGTCGGCGGATCCGGTCATCGGCGGGCTGCCGACCTCCGGTTTCACGACCACGGTCGGCGTCGGCCCAGGTGGCCGGATCACACCGGCCAACGGCTGGCTGAGCCGCCCGGTGCCCGGCTCCGCCTACCCGCTGGTCAGCGCGCGGCAGGCGTTCAGCAGGCTGAAGATGTCCACCCATCCGGTACCTGGCGGCCACCCGCCGGAGGTCATGTGCCCGCTCAATCCCGACGTGCTGTGCACACCGGGCCGGATCCGGCTGGTGCAGGTGACAGGCGCCGCCTACGGCCTGGCTCTCAGCTACAACCGGGGCACGCCCATGCTCGTCCCGGCCTGGCTCTTCAGCATCGCGGGAACCAGCCTCAGGATTCCTGAGGTCGCCATCAACCCGCGTTACCTGGGTGGCTGAGCCGGGGTCCCGCGTGATCTGGCCGGCGTCATCGGGGCAGCGGGCGGGCCGGGGTGACGGCGCTCGCGGTCCGCACGCCCGCCGGTGCCCGGCCTGAGCCGCCCGACCCTGACGAGCCCGCCGCCGACCCGCGCGAGCGCGTCGGCGAGCGCCGCGTACCCGCCGCCCGCGATCGCGACGCCGAACACCAGCCCGGCGACGACGTCCTGCCAGGCGTACGCGATCACACATATCTGGAACGCCGCCAGGGCCACGGCCACCGCCGCGGCGGCGATGCCCAGACGCGCGTGCACGAAGAACAACCCGGTGGTCACGGCGCCGGCCATGGCGGCGGCTCCACTCGGCGGCGGGAAGCCGCTGACCGCGTGATAAAGGACCGACACACCCGGCTGCACGGCATGCAGGCTCGGCCGTGCCCTGGGCGCGACAAAGGACTCGCCCGCGGCGAATGCGGCGGCGGCGGCCGCAAGTACCCAAAATGCGGCGCCGATACGCCGGGGCGCGCCGCGCGCACGCCACCAGCCGGTCAAAATGAGCGCGCCGAACACGATCGCGCTGTACACGGGGTAATCGCGCACCTTACGTCACCCCCAGGAAAGGCATTAACGTGAGCACCGGTGAAATACTCAGAGTAGTTCAGGCCGTTTGGTCCCGTCAGGCACTGCGGCGGCAAAGGGGCGAGCGAATATTCGCCTATATCGGTCAGTCGGAGAATTCGCAGCATAACTGGCGTACGCGGAAATGAAGGGACGATCAGGACAGATGAGGCGGGCGAGCCGCGACGTGCGCACGGCCCCGGGGCGGGCGGTCCCGGCGCGGGCGGCCCCGGCGCGGGCGGTCCCGGCGCGGGCGGTCCCGGCGCGGGCGGTCCCGGCGCGGGCGGTGCTTTCCCGGCTGAGCGGACGCGCCGGGGGGGCGGTGACTGCTGCCGCTGCCGTGCTCGCATTGACGGTGGCGCTGGTGAGCGGGGCCGGCGCCGCGGCCGCCGCGGCGTCGCCGGTCCACGACCACCACGGCCCGAGCGCCCGGCCGAAACCGGCCGTGCACACTCCCGGCGCGCCCGGCGCCGGCCAGCCGCCGGCGCACCGCGGCCGCACCGACCCCGGCTGCCGGGTGCGAATCGACGACGTGCGGATCGCCGGTTACCTCAGTTCGGGCCGCCTGATCCGCGCCGCGGTCGTGGGCGCGTACGTCGCCTGCAGGCTTACCGTGCACCACATGTCGCTTCAGGTCACGCTCTGGAAAGCAGGGCTTCTCTACGATCACGAGCAGGCCCAGACCACCGTAGCCGCGGTGGCCGGTAGCCGTCTCGGCAGTGATGTCACGCGCGTGACGTGCAGGGACCAGACCACCAGCCGCTTCTACGGTGTCGCGCACGCGGTCGTCTACTTCGACGGCAGGCGAGGTGACGCGTGGGTGAAATCTCCAGGTACGAGCGCGCCCCGATGCGGCACGTGACCCGTGTGATCCCAGCCGAATGCTGGTTATGTTGTCCCATATGCCCTCGCCGCCCGTCCGTACCCTGCTCGCGCGGGATCTCGAAGTCGTGACGGTGACCGACACGAGCGTCATCATCACCTGGTTCACGGGATCGGCGGACGAGCCCGACGCGTACGGCCAGCCCGCCCCGGTCCCCGCCGACACCGAACTGCTGCTCGGTGAGCCTGGCCGCCCCGGGACGCTGCGGACGGTCGTGCACGACGACACGCCCACGCCGTACCACCACGCGGAGGTGACCGGCCTGGAACCGGGCCGGGCCTACGCGTACGTGGCGCGCTCGGCCGGCCAGACGGCGGCCCAGACGTCACTGCAGTTTCCCGGGCGGCACGGCTCCCTGGACGTGCCAGGCGTGGTCACGACGCTTCCCACGCCGCCGGGCCGTTACCTGTTCACCCTCGCGCTCGCCGCGGACACCCACGTCGGCGAGACCGCGAGCGGACTGGTCGCGGCGAACTGGCCGCAGGCCTTCCGCCAGGACCCTGGCCTGCCCCCGTATCCAGAGGTGATGGTCACCGGCATGCTCGCCGACCTGCGCCGGCAGCGCCCCCGGCCGGCGGCGCTGATCGTCGCGGGAGACATGACCGCGGAAGCCTCGCCCGGTCAGGTGACACGGGTGCGTGAGCTGCTTGACCAGTGGGGCCGCCTCGGCACGGACTACTTCGTCGCACGCGGCAACCACGACCGGCCGCACACCGGTGCCGCCCACACCGTGGGGACGCCTGTCCCCGGGGCAACCGACCACCACGACTGCTGGGGTGACGTGTTCGGCTACCGCCACCAATGCCTCGGCGCGCACCAGCTCGGCGGCCTGCGGATCGTCGGGCTCGACACCACGACGCTCGACCTGGCGAGCGGCACCCTCGGCGAAAGCCAGCTCGGCGAGCTGCGCGACCTGCTCACCGCCGACCCGGACCGGCCGACCCTCGTGTACGGGCACCACCCGGTCACGCTCGAGTCGGCCGTCACGACGGCGGCCGGACCCGACTTCAACCTCGACGAAGCGAAGGCGCGGCAACTCGAAGCGCTCTACGCGCGCGCGCCCGGGGTCTTTCTGCACCAGGCCGGCCACACCCACCGAAACAAAGTGACGACCGCGGCCGGCCCGGGCGGCACCGAATTCCTGGAGGTCGCGGCGGTAAAGGAGTACCCGGGCGGCTATTCGCTGCTGCGCGTGCACACCGGCGGCTACCTGGTGAGCTTCTACAAGACGCGGGCGGATCTGGCCCGGCGGTGGAGCCAGCGCACCCGGGCGGAATACTTCGGGATCTTCCCGCACTACGCACTGGGCACGATCGCCGACCGCAACCACGCGGTGCGGCGTGACCTGTCCGGCCTCAGCCCCGTGCCGTGAACCGGGTGTCGTGTACCCCGTGCCGTAAGCGTGTGCGGCGCGGCGGCATGCCGTACGGCCGAGCCGTGTGGCCGGAGCAGTGCGGCGTGCGCACCAGGCATAATGGACTATGCTTTTCTGCTTGGCAGGAAAACACATAGCCCTTAAAGAAATGCGCTTGGGATTATATCAAGGAAATGGAACGCCGGCAAACTGAATCCGCCCGCGCCGAGGCTCTACGGGTCGAGCAGACCTATGTCTCGATGCTGTACGAACGCCTCGGCATAGCGCGGGAACGCGCGGAGGCGGCCCTGCGTGAGGCACACGGGCGCGGCGCGGCGGGCGGCACCCACCAGGCCCGTATCGAACGCGAGGTGGCCGCCGCCGAGCAGGCACGCCGGATCGCCCAGTTGTCCGGCGTGGAACGTGGCCTGTGCTTCGGCCGTATCGACGACACCGACGGCGGTACCTACTACATCGGCCGGATCGGGCTGCGGGGCGGCGGTAACGAGCTTGTGCTGATCGACTGGCGCGCCCCGGCCGCCCGCCCCTTCTACACCGCGACGCCGGGCGATCCCGGTCCGCTGGTGCGCCGGCGCCACCTGTACACCCGCGGCCGCACGGTCACCGGCATCGACGACGAGGTATTCGACCTGGAGCGGATGGCCGAGAGCGACCGCCGCACGCTGGTCGGCGAGGCGGCACTCATGGCCTCGCTGCGGCGCGGGCGCACGGGCCGGATGACCGAGGTGGTCGCGACCATCCAGACCGAGCAGGACCGGGTGATCCGCTCCGGCTTGCCGGGCGTGCTCGTGGTCCAGGGCGGCCCCGGCACCGGCAAGACCGTTGCCGCGCTGCACCGCGCGGCCTACCTGCTCTACACGCACCGGGCCACGCTGGAGCGCCGCGGCGTGCTCGTGGTGGGGCCGAACGCGATGTTCCTGCGCTACATCGGCCAGGTGCTGCCGTCCCTCGGCGAGACCGACGTGGTACTTGCCACCGTCGGCGAGTTGTTCCGTGGCGTGCGCGCTACCGCCGCCGACGCCACCGAGGCGGCGGTCGTCAAGGGCGACCTGCGGATGGCGGCTGTCGTCAAGGCGGCGGTGCGCGACCATCAGCGCGTGCCAGCAGGCGACCTTGAAATCGTGACCGAGGACTTGACCCTGCGGGTCGCCCGCGACACCTGTGTGCGGGCGCGCGATCGCGCGCGAGCGCTGCGCAGCCCGCACAACGTGTCGCGCAAGCTGTTCGTCCAGGACATGCTTACCGCGCTCGTGCGCAGCGAAGCCGCGGCACTTGACCGGCCGGTCGACAGCGAGGATCTGCCGTACCTGCGCGCGGCGTTGTGGGAGCAGGATCCGGTCCGTGCGGCGCTTGACGCGCTCTGGCCGTTCCTGACCCCGCAGCAGTTGATCTCCGAACTGCTGCGGAGCGGGCCGGCGCTGCGCTCCGCCGCGGCGGGCCGCGGCGGCCTCTCGCCCGGCCAGCAGCGGGCGATCCTGCGGCCGGCCGGGTCCCCGTGGACGACCGGTGATGTGCCGCTGCTCGACGAGGCCGCCGACCTGCTCGGCGAGGACGACGCGGCGGCCAGGGCGATGGAGCGGGTCGCGGAACGGGAGCGGCGCGCGGACGAGGAGTACGCGTACGGCGTGCTCGAACTGACCGGGCTGTCGGAACTCGGTGTGCTCGACGCGCGCGCGCTCGCGCAGCGCCACCGCGACGGCGGTAGCTCCGCGACCACCGCCGAGCGGGCGGCCGAGGATCGCACCTGGGCGTACGGCCACGTCATCGTGGACGAGGCGCAGGAACTGTCGGCGATGGCATGGCGCACGGTGATGCGCCGGGTCCCGACGCGGTCGCTGACGGTGGTGGGCGATATCGCCCAGCGAAGTTCCCCGGCCGGCGCGCGGTCGTGGGGCGAGATGCTCGACAGGTACGTCAGGGGCCGCTGGCGTGAGGAGCGCCTGACGGTCAACTACCGGACGTCGGCGGAGATCATGGAAGCCGCGGCGGACGTACTGAAGGCGGTGGCACCGGGACAGGAGCCACCGGAGTCCGTGCGCAGTGGCGAGGTACCGCCGCGCGCGCTGCTCACCACCGCCGGCGAACTCCCTGACGCCCTCGCCAGGCTCGTGAAGTCGGAACTCGCCGAGATCGGCGACGGCCGCCTCGCGGTCATCACACCGGATGCCCGGCACGCTGGGATCGCCGCCATGCTGCCGGAAGCCGCCGCCGCCGCGACCCTCGACGCGCTCGACTCCCCGGTCGCCGTGCTCACGGTGCCGCAGGCCAAGGGCCTGGAGTTCGACGCGGTCGTCGTCGTCGCACCCAGCGAAATCATCGCCGCCTCCCCCATGGGCGGTCATGACCTGTACGTGGCGATGACCCGGGCGACCAGGCGGCTGACGGTGGTGCAGGAGGGGGCGTTGCCCGGCATGCTCAGCCGGCTGGCACCGCCGCAGGCGGCGGTGCCAGCCGGCTGAGCCACTGGTCACCGCTCGCAGCGAGCGACTGGCCCGCACGCACGCACGCGACCCGCAGCGCGGGCCGAAGGTGAAGGATGACGCGTACGGCTGATACCGAGCCCACCGCACGGCTCCGCAACGTGCTTTACCCGGTCGCCGACCTGGACCAGGCGATCCGGTTCTACCGCGACGGCCTCGGCCTGGCCGTCAAGTTCCAGGACGGCGACAGGTTCGCGGCCCTCGACGCCGACCCGGGCGGTGCTTGCGGACCCGGCCGGAAATCCGTTCGTGATCTACGCGCCGCACCAGTAGCGCGCTGGATCAGGCTCGGCCCGGCGACCCGCGTTCAAGGTGCCGCCAGCGGCAGCCGTGATGGAGATGACCTGAGTAACCGACCTTGGCGCGCCGCGAGCCCGGGTGTGCGGCGCAGTGGTTACCAGGCCCAGTGGAACCCGACGACGGCGTTTTCCAGGATCCGCAGGTAGTGGTGCGCGGAGTGCTGGCTGTCCAGCGAGACGGCCTCGTGCTCGACGATGTCTCCCTCGATGCCGTCCCAGGACGCCCACCAGATGGTGGCGGGCACCATATCCGGGTGGAACTCCACCCGGATATCGACATTTTCCATGCGCGACCTGGAGGCACGGCGGTAGTCACTCGCCGGGCGTTCGGCAAAATGGAAGATCATCCAATACTCGAGGGTGAGCGTGTCGCCGCGTTCGAGCGGCTTGGCCAGCAGGATGTCGGTGGTGTAGAGAACCTCGGTGATCTTCCTGAACGGCCCGCTCTCGAGGGTGAGCGTGTCGCCGCGTTCGAGCGGCTTGGCCAGCAGGATGTCGGTGGTGTAGAGAACCTCGGTGATCTTCCTGAACGGCCCGCTCATGCCTCGGCAGCCCTGGCCGAGCTCGAGTGTCAGGTCGGCGGAGTCGAAGCGGAACGGTATGCGGTCCAGCCCGTCCACGGTCGCCTCGATCACGTGCAAGGTGCGCTGGCGGTCCGGCATCCCGTCCGGGCCGCAGTAATGATGATCATGCAGGGCGAGGGTCTGGTGCTGAAGCGGGCCGAGCGCGGCTGACCGCTCGGGCCGCATCGCGCGCGGACCGGCCTGCACCCGGGAGCGGCCCGACCCCTCCCACAACCGCCAGAGCAGTTCCGCGTCGTGGCTGGCCAGGTCGAACGCGTCGATGAACAGGCTCAGCGACGCCTTACTCACCATCCGGCCCGATATCGCGCGGAGCACGGTGTCCTTGAGCTGACGGGGCAGGACGTCGACGTCGCCCGTGGTGCGTGGATTGCGCCAGAGATAGTGGGCGAGAACGTCAGCCACCGCGAGCTGGTTGATCTCGCCCGGCCTGGTTCGCTCCGCATACTGCGCCCAGCGCTGCCGGTAACGGCCGGGCTGGAGCAACAGCTCACGCAGGTATGCGGCAGTTGCAGCATGGCGCACGGCCGTGGACTCTGAACCATTCACTGATTCGGCCTACCCGGGTGCGAACTTGTTGCGACATACGAGAGTTACTGTACGTCGTCGGCCTCGCCGGGGGGGCGAGACCGGATCAAGGGGAGGGGACCGGTCGCAGCATGGACGACCGCCGGGGTTCGATGTCGCGCGGGCTGGACGAGGCGTATTTCCTCGACCTGCTCGGCGACGCATACAACGGTCTTGGCCGTTACGACGAGGCCGTGGTGGCGCTCTCCAGCGCCGTCAAGGTGTTCGAGGAACAAGGGGCGCAATGCGCGCACGCCGTTGGCCTGTTCAAGCTCGCGCAGAGCCATCTCGCGCTTGCTCAGCACGACCAGGCCATCGGTTACCTCGAGGAGTGCCTGCCGATCTTCCGCAAACTGCACCTGACCGGGTCAGAACAGCGGGCCAGGGCCGCGCTCGACGCCTGCCTGCTCGTCATCGCCTGACGGGCCCGCGCGGCCGGGAGGCGGTCGCTCGAGCGCGCCGATCGCCTCGCGCAGTTCCGCCGCCGCAGGATCACCGAGGTCTTCCAGGATCGCAAGCGCCGCGCGCCAGGACGAGAGCGCCGCGCCGAGATGGCCGGTTTGCCGTTGGGCGTCGCCCAGGTGGCGCAGGGTCTCCGCCTCACCGCATCGGTCACCCATCTCACGGCGGAGCGCGAGCGCCCGCGAGAGCCAGCCGAGCGCGTCGTCAATGCGCCCAAGCCGCAGGTAGGCTCCGCCGAGGTTGTTAAGCGCCGAACTCTCGCCGGTGAGGTAGCGGATCGCACGGGAAAGGGTCAGCGCCTGCTGTAAACAGCCAAGCGCTTCAGTCTGCTGCCCGAGTTCCAGGTACGTCTCGCCGAGATTGTTCAGCCCGATGGCCAGGCTGCGGCGGTTGCCGGTTTCGCGGCTGATGAACAGCGCCCGCTTGAACCAGTCGGCGGCGTCGCTCAGGCGGCGCAGCTGGAAGTAGGTGCTGCCGATGTTGTTCAGGCACGAGGCTTCGAAACGCCGGTCACCCATCTCGTGGCTGATGCCAAGTGCCTGCCGGTAGCAGTCGAGTGCCTCGCCGAACCTGCGCAGATCCCAGTAGGCTCCGGCGAGGCTGTTCAGCGTCGCGGCCTCGCCGTTGCGGTCTTCGGCGCGGCGTGCGGCAGCGAGGCCGGTGCGGCAGCAGGCGATCCAATCGGCCCATGGTTTGCGCAGGTCGAAATATCCCCACAGGGAGACGGGTAACTGCCAGGCGATGGCGTGCTCACCGGCCTTCGCGGCGTGGCGGGTCGCGGCGACGAGGTTGGCCCGCTCGGTCTCACACCACTCGAGCGCGGCCGGGTAGCTGTTGAAGGACAGCGGGTGACAGCCGGGTGCCGGGGCATCCAAGCAGACGCGGCGCCGTTGTGACAGCAGCACCCGGTCGGCCGCGTCGGCGCTGTGCAGATACCAGGAGAGCATCCGGTGCACCGCGGCCACGCGGTCCGGCCGGCTCTCGTCCGCCCGCGCGCGTTCGGCCGCGTAGATGCGCAGCAAATCGTGGAACAGGTAGCGGCCGGGCCGCGGCTCGTCCACCAGATGCGCGTCGGCGAGCAGGTCAAGCAGCCGCTGCGTCGCCGCGATCGAGACGCCGGCCGCCGCGGCCGCGGCGTGGACGCTGAGATCGGATCCACGGTGCAGGCCGAGCAGCCGGAACATCCGCGCCGCGTCGGCGGGCAGGGCGCGGTACGACCACGAGAACACCGAACGGACCTCCGTCGCCTCGTCGCCGGAGATCGCGAGGACATCGAGCCTGTCCCGTTCGGCACGCAACTGCCGCGCAAGGTCGGCCAGCGTCAGGTGCTGGCGTGCGGCCGCGCGGTCCGCCGCGATCCGCAGCGCGAGCGGCAGGTATCCGCACAGCCGGGCAACCTCGGCCGCCGCCGCGGGCTCGGCTGTCACCCGCCCGTCGCCCAGGGTCCGCTTCAGCAGCAGGATCGCCTCGGGCTCGGTCAGCCGGCCCAGGCTGACCGGCGCGGCGCCGTCCCTGGCGACGAGGCCGGCCAGGCGGCTGCGGCTGGTAATGAGGACCAGGCAGCCGGGAGATCCGGGCAGCAGCGGCCGTACCTGCGCGGGGGTCGCCGCATTGTCTAGCAGGATCAGTGCCCGCTTGCCGTCGAGCAGGGTCCGCAGCAGCGCGGACCGCGACTCCAATTCCGGCGGGATCGCCTCCGGTGCGACCGCGAGCGCGCGCAGGAATCCGTCGAGCACGACGCCCGGCCCGGCGGGCTGGCCCGCCGGATCGTAGCCGCGGAGGTTGGCGAACAGCGTGCCGTCAGGGAACCGGCCCTTGACCCGCTGCGCCCAGTGCAGGGCAAGTGCCGTCTTGCCCACTCCCGCGGTACCGCCGATCGCGGTGATCACGACCGTGCCCGAGCTGCGCGAACCGCCGGAGATCAGCCCGTCGAGCCGGGCGATGGCATCGGCGCGGCCGACGAAGTTGGGCGCGCCGCCAGGCAACTGGGCCGGCCGCGGCAGCCCGCCGCGGCGGGCCTGCGGCAGGTCGGCCGCGAGGGCGAGCAGTTCGCCACCTGCGCACAGTGCCTCGTCGCAGCACCGGGCAACGTGCGGATGAGCCGGTCGCTCGCCGTTCTCGATCTTGCTAAGGTGCCCCTTGCTGTAGTGCACAAGCTCAGACAGCTTCGCCAAAGACACGCCTCGCTGCCCGCGAAGCGTCCGCATCGCCGTACCGAACGACGACGGCTCGCTCACCGCTTCAAGCGCCTTCCGTTTACGCCCCTGACCGGGTTGCCAACTTAGCAGGCTGCGACCGCTCACAGGCCGAGACGCTCGGGCGCGGTGGCCAGACCGCGCATGACGCCGCGGGGGTCGGGCATCAGCCTGCGCGCATCGAGATCGAGCATCCCGGCCACGGCGTCGAGTTCCGCCGCCACGGTCCCGTCGACGTGCCTGATCTCCTGCGTGATCCGGAAGGTCTTGCCCTTGCCCCAGATGAACTCGCAGGAGACGTCGACCTCGTCGCCGCCGCGCAGCTCGCGGCGGAACCTGATGGTGGTTTCGAGCACGACGGGTCCCACCCCGGCCGCTTGCTGCTTGTCCTCGGCGATGCCGGCGCGTACGCACTCACGGCGCGCGTGCTCCGCGTACTGCAGGTAGACGGCCTGGTTCAGATGACCGTTCATGTCGAGCTCGTACCCGCGCACCGCGATCCGCACCTGGAATGGCTCCATCGCCGCGCACCGCGATCCGCACCTGGAATGGCTCCATCGCCGCCCACCTCCCGTCCGCAAGGGTCTCAGCCAAGCAATAGATGGTCCAGGCGGCCCGTGTGGGCCGGCCGGCGCGGCGTATCGCCGGTGGCCGCTCAGGCGGGGTACGCGTCAGGCCTGACTGTGTAGGTCCAGCCAGACGGCGCGACCCAGACGAGAGTCCCGGGTACCGGCTGCGTGAGTTTCCAGCCGTCGGCCTGTTTCACCTTGTGATGGAACCGGCACAACGGAGCGACGTTGCATTCGCACGAGCGACCTCCCTGGTGGAAGGGGGTCGTGTGGTCTTGGTCGCAGCGACGGGCCGGCCGCCGGCAGCCGGGGAACGTGCAGGTGGGGTTGCGGACCTCGATCAAATGCCGCAACGCCGCAGACAGCTTGTACGCGCGGGTTTCCCGCTCGTGGGAGCAGTCTCCCGCCGCCAGCGCGCGCAGCGTGGCCGTGAACGACCAGCCATCTACCGAGCGCTCGTCTGGGTCACCCCGCGGCCGCCCCTCTTGGCCCGGCCCGCGCTGGGACCCGCGCTGGGGCCGGATGGCGCAGCCATGCGCGACCGCCTGTCCGTAGTCGCCGAGCACGGTGATGCACCAGCGCACGGCAGGATTCGCCGCGGCCATCGCCGCGAGGTCGCGCGCGCTGCTCGCCGTGATCGGGCCGAACCCCGCGACCTCACCCGGCGAGCCCGTCAGCCCAAGCAGGGCGGCCAGCGGCACGGTCAGATTTACCGATCCGGTCATCCCGGTCCAGCCGGACCGGCCGGTGCAAGAGGGGCAAGCGCCGCCTGACGGCACCCGGCGCGGCCCTGGCCCCAGCGCGACATCCGGGTCAGGCATGGTTTCCGGCGCATTCCCCGAAGCCTCCCGCGCAACGGCGGCCTCGGGCGCCGCGTGCGACGCGGGCTCTGCTGGCTCTGCTGGCTCTGCTGGCTCCGGCGCGGCGTCCGGATCTGCCATTGCGCTGTCCTCGGTCGGCTCGGCGACGGGCTCAGGCATGGGCTCATGAACTGGCCCAGAGGGCTCGGGGACGTGCACGGGAGCTTGGGCAGCGGCCGGGCGGCCGAGGAGTAAGCCGAGGAATACCTGGGCGCGCACCGCTCGACCCGCGCCTGTTTCTCCGCCTGCGCACGCCGCACGTCGGCAGCTGCGGGATCGGCGGCCATCGCCGCTCGTGCCACGGCCCGGCGAAGCTCGGCGGTCGTCTGTCCCGGCGCCTTGTCAAGCACCTCAGCCTCGACCGCGCGGGCGAGTTCGTCGGCCAGTCCGGCCACGCCGGTGGTGATGACAAGCGCGCGGGGCATGTCGATCCGGCCTGCCGCGAGCGCCGCGGCGGTTCCCGCCAGCCCACGCAGCCCAAGTGCCCGTGCGACCAGGCCGTCGGCAGCCGAACGCGTCAGCGTCAGTGCGGCCGCGACCTCTGCGGACGCGTACCGCTCTGCCTCGTTGGCCCAGCAGCCCGCTGCTTGCGCGGCCGCGATGCGCCGGTCCGCAAGCTCGGCCGCCGCCGCGTGCTCCATCGCCGCCGCCCACGAGCCAAGCCGCCGCCAGCCCCGCAACACCCCGGTCAGGGCTTCGTCACCGAGCCACCGCATCCCCGCGCCCGCGCCCGCGCCCGCGCCCGCGCCCGCGCCCGAACCGCAGGCCCCGTCTCGCCCACGTACCGAGGCGGTGTCCTGCAGAAAGATCGCAAGCTCCGGGCATGGTTCGAGGCCGTCAAGGACGCCGCCTTGACCGAAACCAGTCTCCGCCGGGCCGGGCGGGCCGCCATCGAGCCTGCTGGCACTGCTGGCACTGCTGGCACTGCTGGGCGGCGCCGCCCACGCCGATTGCCCGGATATCGCCGACATCAGCCCGGCAGGCAGCTGGCTACCGCCGCATAGCCACACTCCCTGCTCGGCCGTTTCGCCCGCTAAATCCAAGACCGTCTCGCGCTCCGAATCGAGCGGCCGCTCCGGAGCCAATGCCGTGGGCAAATCACCGGCGTGGCCATTCGCGGGATCCTTTGGCACGCCGGCGAACGTCCGCACGCCGGCCATGTCACGGCCACTCAAGAACTCATAACTGCCGCCGTCAAACGGCGCTCCCTGCGACATCGGGTGCACCTCCCTGAAACGGCCGGCAACTCCTTCATCGAACAGTTTATCGTGTCCGCTGCCATTCGTACATACATTCGAGTAAGAATATCCAGGAATTTACCCGGGGCGGTACGGCCAAGCGCGAGCCACCAGAACGAAAGACCAGCCGGGGAGCGACCCGGCGGCTGGAGCAGACAGGGGCGGAGCAGGCGCGTACTCCCGTGCTATGGCGTTTCCGCTCCCGCTTGTGTTTCGGGCTCGGGGGTGAGCTGCGTTGTGCAGTAACGGCAGCGCCGGGCACCCTTCGGCACGCTGCTGAGGCATTCGGGACATTCGCGCTCGGTTGCCTCCTCGTTTCTCCTGGTCAGCTCGAAAAGCTTGGCTACCGGCAGGACCACGAGGAAATACACAACCGCGGCGATGATGATGAACGAGATCACCACGTCGAGGAAGTCGCCATAGGCGAACTTGCTCTTGTTAACGGTGAAGTAAAGCTGCGAGAAGTCAGGTTTCCCCCCGATCGCGGCGATCAGGGGGGTGATCAGATCCTTCACGAGCGCCGCGATCAGCGCGCTGAACGCGACGCCGATCACGACCGCAACCGCAAGTTCTACCAGATTCCCGCGGAGCAGAAACTTCTTGAAACCCTGCATTCTCGATATCCCCCCAAACGGCGGTGCGAGTGTGGCGCCAGCAAGTTCATGCTCACCGTACCCGTGCGGGCCACACATACCACGGATTCCGGGCACCTGGGCTGCGCGTGGCGCGGCGGCGGCCTCAGCGAGTCAACCGCCGGCACCTTGCGATAATGACCCGGACGTAACCGCACCCGGGAGGGCGACATCATGGCGACGAAAGGGCCGAGCCGGGTAACCGGCGCGCGTGCGGACGTCGCCTTCGTCAACGGCCCGGTCTACACGGTCGACGCGGCGAGGTCCTGGACGGACGCCGTCGCGGTGCGCGGGGGCAGGATCGCCGCGGTCGGCGGCGGCGCGGTGCGGCCGCTCATCGGCGCGGGCACCGAGGTCATCGACCTGGCCGGCAAGCTGCTGCTGCCCGGCTTCGTCGACGCGCACGTCCATCCGGTCATGGGAGGCACGGAGCGTGCGCTGTGCGATCTGACCGGCACGTCGTCGGCGGCGGAGTGCCTCGGCCGGATCGCGGACTACGCACGCGAGCACCCGGACCGGACCTGGATCCTCGGCGGCGGGTGGTCGATGGACCAGTTTCCCCGCGGCACGCCCTCGCGGCTCGACCTGGACGCCGTCGTACCCGGCCGGCCGGTGTACCTGACCAACCGTGACCATCACGGCGCGTGGGTGAACACGCGGGCGCTCGAGCTCGCGGGCGTCGGCTCGGCCACCCCCGATCCCGAGGGCGGCAGGATCGAACGTGACGGCAGCGGATCTCCGCAGGGCACCCTGCACGAGGACGCCACCATGCTGGTGGCGAAGCACACGCCGCCGGCCACCGCCGCCGAGTACGCGGCCGGGCTGCTCGAGGGTCAGCGATACCTGCACTCGCTGGGCATCACCGGCTGGCAGGACGCGATCATCGGGCCGTACCTGGGTCATCAGGACATCCTGCGCACGTACCTGGACCTGGCCGGCGCAGGCGGCCTGACCGCGCGCGTGGCGGGCGCGCTGTGGTGGGATCGCAGCCGCGGCGAGGAGCAGATCGGTGACCTGCTCGACCGGCGGGAGGCCGGCCAGTCGGGCCGGTTCAAGGCGAACACGGTCAAGATCATGCAGGACGGTGTGTGCGAGAACTTCAGCGCCGCCATGCTCGACCCCTACCTCGACGGGCACGGCAGGCCGACCACCAACCGCGGGCACAGCTTCATCCACGCCGGGGCGCTCGCGCGGTACGTGACACGCCTCGACGCCGAGGGCTTCCAGGTCCATTTCCACGCCATCGGCGACCGCGCTGTCCGCGAGAGCCTCGACGCGGTCGCCGCCGCGCGAGCCGCCAACGGCTGGCACGATCACCGGCATCACATCGCGCACATCCAGGTCGTCCATCCCGGCGACATCAGGCGGTTCCGCGACCTCGGGGTGGCCGCCAACATGCAGCCGCTGTGGGCCACGGCCGATGCGCAGATGCGCGACCTCACGATCCCGTTCCTCGGCCAGCCACGCTCGCAGTGGCAATACCCGTTCGGGTCGCTGCGCGCGAGCGGAGCGGTGCTTGCGGCCGGCAGCGACTGGCCGGTGTCCAGCCCCGATCCGCTGCACGGCATTCACACAGCGGTCAACAGGACCGGGCCAGGAAACGGGTTCGCGGACGAGCCGTTCCTGCCCGGCGAGCGCCTCGCCCTCGGTGACGCGATAGCGGCGTACACGATCGGCAGCGCCTGGGTGAGTCACCTCGACCGCGAGGCCGGCTCGATCGAGACCGGCAAGTACGCCGACCTCATCGTCTTGGACCGCAACCCGTTCGCCGGCGATCCTGGCGGCATCGCCGGCACCCGCGTGGAGATGACCTTCGTCCAGGGAACCCTCGTCCACGCGCTCGCAGGCTGAATACCCGGCGGCGGGCGATCAGCCAGGCTGGCCGCCGTCAGGTCCCGCGGCGCGCGGCGCAAGCGGCCGCCAACGCCGCGGCATCACGAACTCGCCCTTGGCTTCCACGGTCGGCACGCCCCGCTCGTTGCGAATCCGGCCGTCCGCGGTGGTGACGCGGCCGGCGCCACCACTGATCCACGCCTCCGCGGCGAGGGACGCGCCGATCGGCGTGGGCCGCAGGTAGCGCAGGCTGAGCGTCGCCGTCATGCCCGGCTTGGCGCCCGCGGCGGCGGCGGACCCGAGCAGATGATCAAGGATGGCCGCGCAGACTCCGCCGTGCACGGCGCCGGGTGGTCCCTCGTAGGCGGGTCCGAGGACGAACTCGGCGCGTGCGGTGCCTGCCGGTGTGGTCGTGATCGTGATCGGCGGCGCGAGCGGGTTCGCATCGCCCGTCACCGGGCTGTGCGGCTGGCGCAGCCGCCCATTCTTTGGATCGATGTTGAGCCGAAGGGGGCCGGCCCGGCGTCGCGCGCCGAGCCGCGCGGTCAGCAACTCGATCTCGCCGGCC
>Ga0209648_10000275_pt1 | contig 38506 bp, 26 predicted proteins | sample GraSoi2013_115cm_FD_185830 | JGI IMG/M metagenome (GOLD analysis project Ga0209648, IMG submission 185830) | Grasslands soil microbial communities from the Angelo Coastal Reserve, California, USA - Sample 9_17_2013_115cm (SPAdes) (version 2) | ecosystem: Environmental > Terrestrial > Soil >...
AATTAGCGCGGAAGTGAAGGCTGTGACCGCGAGTGGAGCACAATTTGCGACAGTTACGACAGCGAGTAGCTACCTTTCGGCGAGCGACAAGCGCGTGCACTTTGGTCTCGGGAAGAACGAAGTGGTGCAGCAGATTCAAGTGCGCTGGCCGAGCGGGATTGTGCAAACATTGAAAGATGTTCGTGCGAATCAGGTTCTGCAAATCGATGAACCGAGCGAATCCGCGCGCTGGTAGGAGAAGGCACGGAGTCACTGTCGTGCTCAGGATGCTTGTGTTGGTCTCATTTCTGGCCGCACGCGTTTGCACTATTCCCGGCTTTGCGCAAACATCCGGCGATTTGGCGCTTGGGTTGAGCGAATTCAGCAAGGGGAATTTCAGTTCGGCAGCGGCGCTTTTCGCTCGGGCCGAAGAAGCCGCCCCGGGCACGACCGATGCCTTGCTCTACGAGAGCAAGGCTCACATTCATCTAGAGCAATTCACAGCGGCAGAGGCCGCGTTGCGGCGTTATCTTCTGGCGCATGCTGCTTCCAGCGACGCGCTGTACTTGCTTGGCTATGTACTGCACCGCGAGGGCAAAGCCACAGAGTCGCTGGAGACGTATACAAGAGCGGCGCAACATCGCACACCGACCGGGGATGATTTGAAGATCGTTGGACTGGACTATGTTTTGTTGAATGACTATCCGGACGCCATCAAGTGGCTGGAGAAAGCCGTGGAGGCGGAGCCGAAGAATAAGGAAGCCTGGTATTTTCTGGGGCGCGCCTATTACACGAAATCCAACATCCCCGAAGCACGCAAAGCATTCTTAACGGTGCTGCAGATGGATCCGCGTGACGCCAAAGCAGAAAACAATTTGGGATTGATTCTGGAATCAGAAGCACAACCTGACGCGGCGATGGATGCATATCGCAAGGCAGTCCAATGGCAGGAGCAAAGCGCGCGTCCCAGTGAGCAACCGTACCTAAACTTGGGAAGTTTGCTGATGGAACAATCGCGCGTGGGCGACGCGATTCCGCTGCTCCAAAAAGCGGTCGAACTCACGCCGGAGAATGCGATTTGCCGCTTGAAGTTGGGCACCGCATATTTGCGCCTGGGACAGTTAGCGGACGCGCAACGGGATTTGGAAAAGGCGGTGCAACTCGCGCCGGATGATCCGGCCGCGCACTATCAATTGGGAAAGCTGTACAAAGCAATGAAAGCTCTGGATCGGGCCAAGGCGGAATTCGATCGAACTGCGGAACTCCAGAGCCGCGCGGCATCCTCCAAACCGCAATAGATTTTTCTGAAGACATCTTGAATGGGCAACGGTCTGGCTACCTAGTGGCGTGTCCGCGATTTCGGCGGCCAGTGAAATGTAACGACAGCACCGGGCTGAAGTGTGTAGGTGGCATATTGGCTTTGCCAGGCGATGCTAAAGATTATGGCGCTCTCGCTGGGATTGAGCGCTAGCAACACAATCGAGCCATCTGAGTTGCGGAAGGCAACGTGTTTAAGCGGCGATTCCTCAGACGCGATGGAATCGATGCGAAGAGCACCCGGCGCAACAAAATTGCTGGCGTGGGCCAGAGCGGTGAAGTCCACCGTCGGGGTGACGGTCGTCGGCGATTTCGAGTGGTCGATGGTGACTACACCTCGGCAATTGGTGCAGCCGCCTAGATGCGGTCCGTGATTTTGATCGAGAGCGAGGTTCCAAAGAACGACACTCTGCCCCCAGTTGCGCGTAGTTTCGATAATGAGATTCGCCTGAGCCACCAGTAAATTGCCTTTTTGCCATTCCCCGCCGGAACATTCCGTAAGCCAGATTCCTTTGGCGGGGAAATGATCGTGGAGTTTGGTCTGGGCGTCGGGGCTGCCCCCGTAGCAATGGGTGGCAGTACCGGCAGATAATTCCGCGGCTTTGGGATCGCTCAAGATTTTCTCGGGGAAGTCGATCAAGTCCCAGTTGTGATCGAAGGCCATGATCTTCGCCTTGAGATGGGCGTCTCTAAAGGCGGGGCCGAGATGTTCACGGATGAAGACGGTTTGCTCCTCAGCGGTCATCCCCATGCCGGGATAGTCAGAAGGAATGTTGCGCGGTTCGTTCTGGGGGGTAACAGCAAAGATGGGAACGCCGGCGGCTTCGTAAGATTGCACGAAGCGCACGAAGTAGCGCGCAAGCGGCGCGAAAGACGACGGAAGCAGCGTGCCGCCAATCATAGAACCGGAGGTTTTCATCCATCCGGGAGGGCTCCAGGGGCTGGCGATGATTTTGAGCTTAGGATTGACGGCAAGGGCTTCGCGAAGAACGGGAAGAATGTATTGGCGATCACGATCGATAGTGAAGTGTTTCATTTCAGGATCGGATTCCCCCGCCGACACATCGTCATAACTGTAGTCTGCGGTAGAAAAATCGCTGGAACCCATGGGTTGGCGGAGAATGGCAAGGCCGATGCCCTGCTTTGTGCCGAAGAGCTGCTTGAGGAGCGCCGTTCGCTGGTCCGGGGTGAGTTTTTGCGAGAGAAGCCATGCAGAAGAATCGGTGAGGGAGGCGCCGAATCAGTCGATTTGCTGGTATTTCGCGGCGTCGTTGACGGTAATCGTCAAGTGTTGGACCCGCGCCGCCGCGAAGCTCAAGGCGGGCTTCTCCTGCAGCGTTTCATGCAACTCCTCGGAGGATTCGTACACCTCGATTTGGGAGACCCGATGAGGCGGGGATGATTTCTCTTGTGCCTTTGCTGAGGGCGAAAGCAGAAGCGCCACGCAGATGAGTGGGAGTAGGAAGGACCGAGGGATGTAGCCCCCCTCCCCCCGGTTTTTTGTAAGTGTTGCATCTAAAGGAGTTAGAACGGACGTAAGTCTTGACGTAAGTCTTTTAGATGCAACACTTACGAAGGTTCCTGCAAGTGTTGATTTTAAAAGAGTTAGGAGAACTCCAAGAGGCTTGCGCGATATGACTTCTGGAGAAGGCCGGCAAGACGCCGGGAGAGCTTGTGTCAGGCGGCGGACGGAATACAAATAAGGGTGTAAAGAAGGAAAAGATACCGCGCGAGGGTGGACTGCCTCTGACATCAACATATTATAAGATCTGGGTAATATTTGTCAAGGATAAATATAAGTATTGTAGTTTCTATGAGATCGCAAAGTCGTGGTTCCGCGATCCTCAAGCCAGTTCGGAGTCCTGGGTCCCGAGATGTCGAGACCTTCATTTTTCCAGATGCCCCCTCATGCTGCAGGTCACTGAGGATTCTGTTTCTGCAGTTTCTTTTCTAGCTCTTGTTGCCGGTGCTCGGACTCTTGATCCCTGAGTTTTTGAAATGTAGACATGGCCTGTTGTGCTTCCTCCAACCTGTGCATCCGCCGGTAAACGATAGCCAATTGATACCAGGCCTGCACGAGGATTTCGGGATTGGAGTTGAGTGTGACGGCCTTCTTCAGTGCGTTCACCGCCTCATTCTCATTTCCGAGTTGCATTTGGGCACGCCCGAGGTAATAGTACGCCTCCCTGAGATTGGGTTCCTGACGCAGGGCCGCTTCAATCAAGGGTTTTCCTTCCGCCGGTTTCGCGCTTTCCACCAGCAAACTCCCAAGCTTGTATGTTGCCAGCATGCTATGAGGATCGATGGCGAGTTCCCGTTTATACTCCGCTTCGGCTTCCTCTATCTTGTTCATTTTCCAGTATTCTGTTCCCAATTCTTCATGGAGTCCGGGCTGCTGGGGCGCCGCTTTGATGGCCGCCTGGTATTCGCTAACGGCATCCATGTCCCGATCAGCTTCGGCATCCGCTTGAGCGAGCACCTGACGGACGCGCCAAGAGTCCGGGTCCGCATGAAGCATGCGTTCGTAACTCAACTTGGAAACGAGCAGGTGGGCATGCCCTCGATGATAGAGAATGTCCACGTCATTGGGAGCGAGTTTGGCTGCCTTATCCAGGGCGACGGCCGCTTCTTCGGGCTGTTCCTGTGCGAGTTCCACCACCCCAAGCCACATCCAAGCCTTGGGGTCGGCAGGATTGAGCTTGATCTCGAGGCGCAGGGCGGCGACGGCGGGTCCATATTGGTTCAGCCGGTAGTGTGCGATGCCGAGGAACAGATTGGCGCCGCGCAGACGGGGATTCAAGGCCAGCGCTTTCTTGAGACTCGCGATAGCGTCTTCAAACCGGCCTTGCTCTTCCCGGACCAGGCCAAGATTGAAATGAGCTCCTACAAATGTTGGCGCGGAATGGGTGATGTTCTCGAATCCGGTGGCGGCTTCCTCCAGCCGCCCCTCGCGCATGGCGGCGGCGGCCAGTTGAAAAGCTTCATTGACGTCAGGGCTACCCTGCGGCGCGGCCTGAATCGGCCAGCAAGCTACAAAACATAAATGAAAAATGCGAGCCAGGATTACGCCTTGGCGAGAGAGGTTCAGTGAACTCCAGCGGCGCGCCTTGTTGGGGCGATGAAAGAAAGAATCGACTGGAAATGGCATCTTGGAATTCTATACCTCGCCGCGACCGCAAGAAATGTTTTCAAAAATTGAAAATCGTCCCGCCCTCCAACAAGAGCAGGACGATTTTGGAAACGTGAACGGGCGAGGTTCAGAATTGGTAGCGCAGGGTGAACTGCACTTTTCGTGATCCGTCGACGGTGCCGAAAACGGCGCCGAAGGTTCCATCGGCGGGTCCTGTGTCCGGTCGGCTGAAGACGTGGCGGTTGAATGCATTGACGAGCTCGGCCTTCAACGTGAGGGTGTGGGATTCCGCAAGGCTCAGCCGCTTGATGATGGAGAAATCCTCGTTGACATACCTCTGACTTCGGACTTCTCCCGTGATGCGTGGCATGTTTCCGAAAACAAATCCCCGGGCAGCCACGAGATCATGAGCATTGGGATCGAAGAACGCCGCGCAGTTGAAGTAGGTGGCTACGCCAACTGGCGCCGTAAACGTTCCGTCATTGTGCGCAGTGCAACCTGGTACGGGCGGCGGTGGAGTGCCGGGCGGTGCGACACCATTGAAGCCAGGGGCAGCGCGGTCAAAAGATGAGGCGGTGGGACTAAGTAGCGGCTGGCCTGGAACGCGATTCAGGCGGATGCATCCGTCATAGCCCGCTATCGGTCCACCAAACTGACCGCCGTTGCAGCTAAAGCTGAGCGGTTGACCACTCTGGTAACGCTGGACACCTCCTACCTGCCAACCGCCGAGCACCTTGTCCACGACCCCACCCTTATTGAGAAATTTCCTTCCCTTGCCCACCGGCAACTCGTAAATATAGCTAACAACGAAGGTATGCGGTATGTCCTGGTAGCTCAGACTCTTTTCGCCCTTCAAGTTGTAGGAGTTCTGCACCAGGCTACCGCCAGCGAACTGGGCGAAGGTGGGCAGAGCGCTGTCTGCATCGGTGAGGGTCTTTGAAAAGGTATACGACGCGAGTAGATTCAACCCATTATGGAAACGCCGCTCTACTTTAGCAAGCAGGGCGTGATATGTGGATTGGCCGAGGTTTTCAAGGCAGCAGTCCGTGTCAATGCCTCCGTATTGCGGGAAAGGACGCAACGCCTGGCCGATAGTTCCTGAGAATCCAGTGAAGGGGGATAGGGCAGGCTGAGTGCTAATGTCCAGGCCGAGTGTATTGCCCATAGAGAAAAATTTAGGATTCAAGTTGTTGATTTGTGCGAGCGAAGAGCGCAACCGTGTCGCGTGTGTGCCGACGTAACCCACACTGAGGATCAAATCCGGCGCCAATTGGTGCTCAGCTTCGAGGCTCCAGTTCTGCACCATGCCTGGGCGTCCGTAACTGGGCGCGATGTAGGTGGGCCCGCCAAAGCCGAAGCCGAACCCACCATTGTCCTGTGCCGGATCCAGATTGGGAGGAGGCGTAAAGCTGGGGATGCCAGAATCGAGGAAGATAGCCGGCGCAAAGTTTGCCGTGGCGCTCGGTGAGGCGGTGAACCCATCCGTGCTGGACTGACCGAAGTCTCCGTAGTCGAGCGGTCCATAATAGATCGCATAGCCGCCTCGGAGCACAGTATGCCCGAGATATCGAAGCAGGTGGTCCGGCGCATAGGCGAACCCGAGGCGCGGAGCAAAGTCCTTGTAATACGTCTGTGCCCCCGAGGCGCTGCAGTTGCAGCGCTTGGGCCCACTGCCGCCGAAGATCAAAGCGCCCAGAAGCGGGCCATTGGGTCCGATGGCGCCAGGATTCGGAGTGGTCAAGCTAATAACGGACTGCTGGTTGTTTGATTCCCTCCGCGGCGTCTCCACTTCGTACCGCAATCCGACATTGATCATCAGGTTGGAACGAACCTTAAAGTCTTCCTGCGCGTATCCGCCGACATAGCGAGATTTAAAACGCGGCTGGTGCGAGCGCACCGCGAGCGACCAGTTTTGCACCGCTCCGATGAGGAAGCTGGCGAAGGCGTCGCCGGTTTTGCCCGGGCCGCTTAGCGTCGGCTCAACCGCCGTTTGGGCAAGATCGAAGGCCAGACTAGGCGACTCGTGCGACCTATCAATCACGGAGTATTGATAGGCACGCCAGTCTACGCCAAAGCGCACGGAGTGGCGACCCTTGACCCAGGACACGCTGTCGGCGACGACCAGGGCGCTGACGAAGTTAGCGTCGAATGCCGCAGTTCCGTAACCGGTGAGCGATTGGATGGTGTTTGAGGCAAAGCTTATTTCCGGAAAAATTGGCCCGTGGGCACCTGAGATGCCTAGTTTCGCGGGCCAGTCAGACCCGTCCGCAGAGATGGCGACGTTGTTGTTATAAATGCGATTCAGTCCCACGTTCAAATGGTTCAGAAGTGAAGGGCTAAAGAAATGCTCGAAGCCTACGCGGTAGTAGTCTGTAATGAAAGGATGATTAGAGGAGCCTCCGTCGATCGGTGCGGGAAGTGAGGGAGAGCCGTGAAGCTGTTCTTGATCTCTCTTGCTGAAAGAGAAGAAAAGTTTGTTCTTATCTGAAAAACTGTGGTCGACGCGCACAGACCAAGTTGTGTCCAAAACCGGACTGACAGTCGTAAAGAAAAAGTTGGAAAGCAGCTGATTCTTGTTGGTCGATGTTGGTTCAGGAACGAGCTTGAGGATGTTTTGTGCGACCGTGCTGATAGGAACTTTATTGTTGGGAAAAGCCGTGCGGCATTGTACCGGGCCCACAGTCTTAGTGGTGGTTGGGTCGAAGATCTGCCCCTGAATGATCGGAGTCCCATCACATGGATTGATACCCAAAACATTAGCGGGATTCAGAAGGAAGGAAAAATCGCCGGCGCGCTCTTGGTCGGTCGGCACGCTGCTGTTGGCTGTGAAACCTCGCTTTTGCCGGTACTGCTCCCAGGAGAAAAAGAAGAACGTCTTGTCATGGCCGTTGTATATTTTGGGAATCCAGACCGGCCCTCCGAAGGTCCCGCCATAGTCGTTCTTCTTATCGATGTCTTTCGGATGGTTATTGAAATTCTGAAACCACTCTTTTGCATTCAGGTCCTCATTGCGGAAAATATCGTAAGCGGTTCCATGGAATCTGTTTGTGCCTGACTTTGTCGTAAAGCTTTCTACACCTCCTGTGGTGCGACCAAACTCCGCGGGAACCGTCGAGGTGGTGACTTTGAATTCCTGGAGCGCCTCGACGGAAGGAGCGGTCTGATCGAAGGAGGACCCGCTATCCGCGCGAGCGGTGCTGGCGCCATCCAGCAGGACTTCATTGCCGAAGTTCTGGCCGCCAGCGAGCTTGGCTTGAAAGATCCCGTTGCTGCTATCCCCGGTGCCGGGGCCGGCGGTCCCTGGCGTCAAGAACACGAAGGTTTCGGGAGAGCGCAAGTTGCTCTGGCCGGTGGCGTTGACCGCGAGAGGCAGCTCCATGATCTGCCGCTCGCTTACGACGGTGCCAATGTCGGAGGTTTCCGTCTGGAGGGTAGGGACATCCGCGAGGACCGTAAGGGTATCTGTCACTACGCCGGGCTGAAGGGTGACGTCGAGGGATGACGTCGTGTTAATTTGCACCACCAGTCCTTTTTGCTCAGAGGTCTTGAAACCAGCGGCCGTAATAGTGAGGTTGTAGACGCCGACCTGCATATCGGGGATACGGTACGCCCCGGTGTCCGTGGAAGTGGTTTTGTACACGGCGCCAGTGTTCGCGCCCGTGGCGGTAACGCTAGCCCCTTGGACGACCGCACCTGAGGAATCGAGAACAGTGCCCGCGATGGTGCCGCGGTCGGATTGAGCCAGGGCTGTGCCTGTGGTAACAAGCACGAAAATCATTACTGCAGCAAACCTCTGGAGAAAAGATAAAGAGCGCATACTGTCGCCTCCTGCCCAGTCGAATCGCACCAACAACAGCCCCCGGGGGTTGGGCTATTGTTTTAGTTGTTTCGGCCTGATCTGGCCCAACCTCGACGACATAGGCAAGACGCTAGTTCAAAGCGTCCTCCCAGGCACCCACTGTTGCCGGACATTTGGCCTCAGCAAAGATATTGTTGTCAAGGATAAAATTTTTGGATAGGGTTTAGACAATCGTTTGTCTTGGCGCTTTTTGCCCGGAAGCGAACAGCTGCGCGCAAATCTCGCTATCGGCTGTTTGCCGGTGTCGCCCGGCCTGGGAGCTTTGCTAGGCCGTAATCCATTGTTCAGGCTATGCTTATGCAGCCCCTGAAGAGCAAAATACACGATCCTGCTGGCCAGGGCACCGAGTCGACTGTGGCTCCCCCGAAGAAAAACCAATCGTCTGCCGATAAACCCGTCAGCTTGAAAATCCTCGCGGACTATCTCGGTCTCTGCCCCGCCACGGTTTCTGTAGTGCTTAACAATGTTCCCGGCCGTTCTATTCCCGCCGAGACTCGTGAACGCGTCCGTGATGCCGCCCGCAAATTCAATTATCAGCCCAGTCTGCTGGCGCGCTCGCTCCGCAAACAGCGCACCTTTACCGTGGGGGTGCTCGTCCCTGAATTGAGCGATGGGTATCACACCCTGGTCATGAGCGGCATCGGCGATCACCTGATGCGAGAAGGATATTTTTATTTCAGCGCGCATCATCGGCACAAGCCGGACATGATCGAGGAGTATCCGCGGCTACTGCTTGGCCGGGGCGCGGAAGGAATTGTGACCATCGATACGGCACTAACGCACAAATTGCCGATTCCAGTCGTGGCCGTTGCCGGGCACCGCAAGATTGCCGGTGTGACCAACGTGATCCTCGACCATAGGCGGGCGGCCGAGCTCTCCTTGCGTCACTTATACCAACTGGGTCATCGCCACATTGCGTTCATGCGCGGTCAGTCGTTCAGCTCGGACTCTGACCATCGCTGGCGGAGCCTCGTCGCGGTAGCCAAGGAACTTGGGATCGAAATTCGGCCGGAGCTGACGATTCAGTTGGAGCGTGACCTGACTTCGCCGGAGCTCGGCTACCCCGTTGTTCAGGAATTGCTGAAACACCGCAGGGCCTTTACCGCGATAGTTTCCTTCAACGATATATCAGCAATTGGCGCGATTAGGGCACTGCGGGACGCGAATCTTCGCGTACCCGAAGATGTATCAGTAATCGGCTTCGATGACATCCAGGTCGCGGCGTACCACAATCCCCGGCTCACCACCATTCGGCAACCTCTTCACGACATGGGAGAAACCGCCGCTCGCATTCTTCTCCAGCGAATGCAGGGGTTCAAAGACTATCCTGTAGAATTCGCCGTGCCGCCGGAACTCATCATTCGTGAAACCACTGCTCCGCCAAATGCAAAGGCACTCCGGCAATTCGTTCGGCCTTGAAGCGGGGTGTTGCTTTTGTCCAAGAAAGGAGCCTTGACAAGCTTTGCGAGCCTGCGTAAAAGAAGAGCGTGAAGACGATTTCGGAAACCGATTGCGAATCCTCCACTTAAACAGAGAAGAAGGGATCCAAATTCCCATGAAGATCGAGCGGATATTGTTCGTGCTGGTAATCGCGATCTTGTCGTTGTCCCCCGGGGTGTATTCGCGGGCCGGAAATCCTGGGAAAACCTCCTCCTCACAGTCAGACAAATCCGTCGAGTCTTTCCTGGGCCGCTGGGATTTGACGCTGAAGGCGCCAGACCGGGAATATCCCTCGTGGCTGGAACTTCGCCAGGAGGCCGGACAATTGAAGGCAGAGATGGTGGGCCGTTGGGGCAACGCAAGACCGCTTCCCAAAGTTGAGATTTCAAATGGCCACCTCACTTTCGTTTCTCCCAAAGAGGAGGAAGACCGGCCCGAGGACATGGTCTTTGAAGGAACGCTGGCAGGAAAGATTCTGTCAGGAACTGTGAATGGACCAAATGGAACCACTTGGAAGTGGACCGGCCAGAAGGCCCCGTCACAGTTCCGAAGCAGTGCACCGAAATGGGGCAAGCCGATTCCGTTGTTCAATGGCAAAGATTTGACAGGATGGAAGATGGCAGGACCAGGTACGACCGTGTGGAAGGTTGAAAACAGTAGCTTGGTCAGCCCCGGAAACGGTCCCGAACTGATCAGCGACTCGAAATTCGAAGACTTCAAATTGCATGTTGAATTCAACTGCGGAGCGAATTCCAACAGTGGCGTCTATTTGCGCGGCCGGTACGAAGTTCAGATTGAGACCGATTCCATCGAGGAGCCCCCCAGTCACCACACGGGCGGCGTTTACGGTTTCTTAGCCCCAACTCCCGAGCTACCGCGGAAACCGGGAGAATGGCAGACCCTCGACATCACGTTGATCGGGCGATGGATCACCGTCGTTCAAAACGGCCAGACCATCATCGACAACAAGGAAATTCCCGGTATCACAGGTGGCGCGCTGGACAGCCACGAAGAACTGCCGGGGCCCATCTATCTGCAAGGAAGTGAAAAAGGGCACGTATCGTATCGCAGTATCGTAATCACGCCAGCGGAGAAGTAGCAAGGATCGGCAGTCCCGGTTCGACCCATGACTCACTTCTTGCGCGACATTCTTCGACAGCCTAACGAATTACAGCGCACAATCGACTTTCTGCTTGGAGCGGGCCGCCCCACTTTGGACGCGGCGACGACCGCAATCCGCAGCGCTCGCCATATCTACTTGACTGGAATTGGCAGCAGTTGGCATGCGGCATTATGTGCCGGAACTTTGTTCAACCTCGGCGCCAGCCCGGTGTACCTGTATGACGCAGCCGAGTTGCTGGAGTTCGCGGAATTTCCAACGGATGCCGTGGTCCTGGTGATTTCCCGCAGCGGGCGCAGCGTGGAAATCGTCAAGCTGCTTGCCAAGGTGCGTGAGCGTGGGGCGACCGTCATCGCTATCACCAATTCCCCGGATGGGCTGCTTGCGCAAGGTGCGCAGCTTACCATCACCATTCCCGTCGAACTGGACCACGCGATTTCTGTCAACACGTATTCCACGTTGGCCGGGGCCGCTGGAATTCTGGCGAGCGCCACTGTCGGAACGTGGAGCGCCAGTCTTGCTGCCGCGCTATCGGGTTCATTCGCAAAGACCGGGGCCGCCATTTCGGCTTGGCAAGCGCAGCTTGCGGATACGACCTGGTTTTCACCAGGGAGCATTACATATTTTTTGGCGCGCGGATGCAGCACGGGCAGTTGCCAGGAGGCGCGGCTGCTTTGGGAAGAAGGCGTGAAATCGCCCGCGACGGCAATGAATACGGGCAGCTTTCGCCACGGTCCGCAGGAAATGGTCGCGGCGGGCTCGCGATTCGGAATATGGATCGACGCGGAACGAATGCGCGGGCAAGACCTAGCGGTGGCTCGAGATCTGCGGAAACTGGGCGCTGCCGTGATGCTGATCGGCCAGAATGTTCCGCAGGATGCAGGTGATCTTGTGTTTCAGTTACCGAGCGTGCCGCCCGGCTGGCAATTTTTGATTGACATCATTCCCGCGCAGCTCGCAGCGGAGAAGCTCGCAAGGCTTTCTGGAGTGGATAGCGACACGTTCCGGTATTCGTCCTTCATTGTGGAAGACGAGTATGGTTTGTTTCGGGAAGAAAACGGTTCACCGAATGAGAAGAGGTAGCATGGCTTCACCGCGTGACGGCAAACACCAGGAAACCAGATTCAACGGGAGAAATTGTGATTGGCGCCGTTGATATTGGGGGAACGAAGATAGCCGTCGGCATGGTGGATGACACCGGTAAGGTGCTATCGAAGCTGGAGTCTCCGACCGACGCTCCCGGTGGATATGCAAACGGGCTTGCGCGAATGATTGACATGCTGCGCCGGACCTCTCGGGATGCCGGCGTGGAAATTTCCGGCATTGGAATAGGTTCTACCGGAGTGGTGTATCCGGGCAGCGGCGCATTTGGGGATGTTGATTTATTGCCAGGATGGGAGGGAAACAATCCGGTGCAAGACCTAGCGCGCGAATTCAAGGTGACGGTCGCGCTGGAAAACGATGCCGACGCTTCCGCGTTGGGCGAAGCATGCTGGGGCGCGGGGAAACTGAAATCGCGATTGATTTACGTTACCGTAGGCACGGGGATCGGCGGCGGAATCATTCTAGACGGACATCTCTATCGTGGAGCGGATATGGCGCATCCCGAAATCAGCCATCATGTGATTGATCCGTCGGGACCGGATTGTTCGTGTGGGTATCGAGGTTGCTGGGAATCGCTCGCGACCGGGCCAGCGATGGCCGCATGGTTCAACTCAAATGCGGCAGGAAATGGAAGCTTTCCCGAAAACTTGAGCGCCGCGCAAATCTGCCAATTGGCGAAACGTGGAGACGAGTTGGCTATGCGAGCGGTGGACCGCGAAGCCTACTACCTGGGTCTCGGCGTTGCTAACCTGATCAATCTGTTCGTGCCGAACGTGATCGTCTTAGGTGGCAGTGTGATGAAGAGTGCGGCACTCTTTCTTGATGGTATCCGCAAGATCGTTCGCCAAGGTTGCCGGTTCGTTCCTTATGAAAAGACGGAACTGGCACTGGCTTCGTTGGGAGAGGACGCCAATCTCATAGGTGCGGCACGGGCCTGGCACCATCGCTTCAGGCAAGGAGTCGGGCGGCCTTCATGACGTGCGGCCGCGACCGGCGGCCATTTGCCAGACCGATCCAATCACCGGCGTTGCAGGACCAGCAGCAATTAGTTCGGAGAGAGAGCAAGGCAACTCATGGCGAGAAGCCGCTATACCGTCAGCTTGGTGTTCCTTACTTTTTTCGTGATCTCCTTACTGACCAACATTCTTGGTCCCATTGTGCCGGACATCATCAGCAGTTTTCGCGTGAGTCTGACTGCCGCCGGATTTCTGGCTTTCGCTTTCTTTATCGCTTATGGAGTGATGTCCATACCGGCCGGTTTTTTGGTGGAGCGATTCACGGAAAGACCCGTGATGGTGCTGGCCTTTTTGGCGGGGATGCTGGGATCGCTGGGTTTCGCGTTGTTTCCCGGATACCGCGTTGCCATTATTTCCTACTTTACCATCGGAGCAGGGATGGCTGTTCTTCAGGTGGCCATCAATCCGTTGTTGCGCGTCGCCGGCGGGGAAGAACATTACGCGTTTAATTCGACCTTGGCCCAACTGATCTTCGGCAGCGCTTCATTTATTAGCCCGCGCATTTACTCTTACCTTGTGCTGAATCTGAAGGACTCTTCGCCGGATCAAAATCTCTTGCTGCGCGCTATGCGGCGACTGACTCCAGCTGAGTTGCCATGGGCCTCCATCTACTGGATTTTCGCTGTTACCGCATTGGTGATGATGGTCGTTTTGTTCTTTTCCAGGTTTCCAAAGGTTCAGTACACCGCCGAAGAGCGCCCGGGTTCTTTGGACATGTATCGATCCCTGGCGCGCCAACGGGTTGTGTGGCTATACTTTGCGGCGATGTTTGCTTACGTCGGCTGCGAACAAGGAACCGCCGACTGGATGTCGAGTTTTCTGAGCCAGTATCACGGTTTGGATCCTCATACCACGGGCGCAGCAGCTGTTTCGTGGTTTTGGGGCCTGCTGACGGCTGGCTGCTCGGTTGGGATGTTGTTGCTGAAAATATTCGACAGTCGCAAGGTGCTTATTGGCGCGGGTATCGGGGCTCTGATCTGTCTGTCGAGTGCGCTGTTTGGATCAACAAAGGTTTCCGTAATTGCCTTTCCTGCAGTCGGGCTGTTTGCTTCAGTGATGTGGCCTATCGTGGTGTCGCTTGCCCTCAATTCCGTCACCGAGTTCCACGGTTCTTTCTCCGGCATTTTGGGTACCGGAATCATAGGAGGAGCGGTTGTGCCGGTGATCATTGGGCGCATCGGCGACTACGCGGGGCTGCGTACCGGCTTGGCCTTTCTCTACCTCACATTTGGGTTTGTCCTCAGCGTTGGCTTCTGGGCGCGACCAGTGATCAACAATGCCACCATTCGTCTCAAGAAAGAGTCTGCTGAGGTTGCTAGTTGACGGCTGCTCCGCGGTGATGAACGATGCCCTCTCGCATCACTTCGAGTCGTTCCGATACGAACCCTCCGCCCCAATCAGATTGAAGGTTTTCGAAAAAGGCGAGGGCGCCCGCGAAAGACTCGGCCAAAGCTGGCAGCAGGGTAGCAAGTATTTTTATATCGTTTCGCGGGAATCCCACTCAGCTCGCCAAGGCCTGCTCGATCTCCTCGAGCGTCTGGCCCTTTGTTTCCGGAAGGCGCCAGCGAATGAACAGAAAGCCAGCCAAGCAAATGCCGGCATAGATCCAGAAGGTTCCCGCAGGCCCAACGCCCCGGTTCAGTAATGGAAACGTGTAGGTAAGAATGAAGCTGGCAATCCATAGCGAGGTGACCGCCACGGACATCGCTGCGCCACGAATGTGATTGGGGAAAATTTCTGAAATGACTACCCACGTAACCGGGGCGAGCGACATGGCATAACAGGCGATGGCCGCAACAACCAGCAGCAGCATGTGTATTCCACGGCTGTGTCTATAAAAACCAAATCCGAGCAAACAGTAGATCAGCGCCAAAGCCATCGAGCCGAAAAGCATTAATTTGCGGCGTCCCACTCTGTCCACCAAAGCGATGGCCACGAGGGTAAACGCCAGATTGACAGCACCGGTGATTACGATATTGAGCAGCATGTCAGAGACATGATAGCCCGCTGCGGAAAACACCTCCTCTGCATAACTGAAGATCACGTTTATACCGCACCATTGCTGAAATACTGCCAACGAAACGCCAAGGAAGAGAACACCGGCGAGTCTGCGATCCAGCAGCGCGAACAAGCTGACCTTTTCGCTGGTCGTTAGACTCGATTCAATCTCCGCCAACGCTTGTTTGGCGTATGCCTCGCCGTTAAGGCGATCGAGGATGCGTCCTGCTTTCTCGCGCCGGCCATTCCGGGCTAGCCAGCGCGGGCTCTCCGGCACTATCAGCATTCCGAGCAAAAATAGCAGAGAGGGTACCGCGGTGACGCCAAACATCCAGCGCCACGCTATCTGGCCATTCCATGAGTTCAGAATCTCCATCGCGGAAGCACCTGTGGGCACAGGCCGGGCGATCAGCCAATTCACGAACTGGGCCAGCAGAATTCCAATAACGATGGTGAGCTGATTTAGCGAGACTAACTTGCCGCGCACCGCGGCAGGCGAAATTTCCGCGATGTACATGGGAGAAAGATTGGAAGCAAGACCGATGGCCATTCCCCCAACGATTCGCCACATCACAAAACTGTGAAACGCGTTGGCCAGCGCAGTGCCGGCGGAGGAGACTCCGAAGAGTAGCGCGGCCAGGATTAGCAGGCGTTTCCGGCCATAGCGGTCGCTGAGATTCCCGGAGATCAGCGCTCCGAGCAGGCAACCGATCAGAGCACAGCTCATCGCCCATCCTTGTTGCGCAGCCTCTGTTAGATGGAAGAATTTTTCGTAAAACGGTTTGGCCCCGCCAATCACGACCCAGTCATATCCAAACAGCAAACCCCCTAGAGCCGCGACAAAGGAGATTGCCCAGAGATAGATGTTTTGGCCGGCTGCAATCTTCAGGGGCTCAGCGCTGCCTGCCGCCACGATCTCCTCTCCAGCAGTTTGGCGGTGCCTGGGGCCACTCATGGCTTCAACCTCTTCGCCTGAACAGGTTTTATGCGTTCCAACTCCGCCTGCGCCCACATGTGACTCGCATCCAGGGTCAATGCTTCGCGGAAGTCGGCTGCCGACTCTTCGATTCGCCGGAGCCCAAGCTTCGCAAGCCCTCTTAGGAACAAACACTCAGTCCGGTTTCGCTTCTCCAGGTCATCATCGAAGAGCAAAAAGTTTGGCAGGGACGTCGCAAAATAATCTATTCTGACTTCCGCATCGTGTTGACGCGACGCGAAGTCCAGGAGTTCCTCCAGCACGGAGACCGCTTCCGATTCTCGGTCCAGGCTCCTGAGCGCAAGAGCCCTATAGTAAGCCATGTCTTTGAATCCCGTCTGAGTCTCGCTGGCTTTTTTCCACCACTGCTTCGCTTCTTCGGCATGGCCCAAACTATCAAGAGCTAAACCGGCGAAGTAATCGAGGTGTGTTTCCAGAGTAAGCAGATGCTTTCCTTCTCCGAGATTTTTGGGATACACGCGCGCCGCTTGAAAATGAGCCAGGGCCTCGCTTGGTTTCCTGGCCTCAAGCAATTCGCGGCCCATCAGAAGATGCGCTGCTACGTATTGGACGGACACCAGACCTTCGCCGCCTTCCCAGGGGTGGAATCGCCGAGAACTGAGGGTTTTCAGAGCTTGGGCATTTTTATGTGTTTGGTTGCAGAGAGTGACGAGTTCGACCACTAGGTCGTCGCGCCGGTCAACTAAATCGCGGTGCTCTTCCAGCCTTGAAAGACGCCGCTCGGGCGGGGTTCCAATGCGTTTGCACAACTGGTCTAGCTCATACAACAAACGCGCATCGGATGGCTCCGATCGAAATGCTTTTTCATAACATTCCAGAGCCCGTCCTGGGTTCTTCCGTACGTTGAACCACGCGATCCCTAGATTTCGCCACGGAATGGAGAACCGGGGATCAATCTGGCAAGAGCATTCCCAGAGTCGAATGGCCTCTTCTCGTTGCCGTTTGTCATACAACAGATTGCCAAGATAATAGGGGGCTTTGGAGTCAAAAGGATTTGTCTGAATTGCGCTTTGGAGAACCAACATCTCCTCGATTCGAGCCGGAAAGCAATAATCAGGACAGGCTTGGGCAGCCTGCTTGCAGTACTCGCGGGCTTTGTCACGCTCTCCACTCTTGTCGTAGAAATATCCCAGCGAATAGAGAACCATCGGATAGGGTTTTTGTTGTTTGGAAAGCGCGGCGAGGTGTCGCTGGAGAAGGTCGATCGCCTCGCGCCACAGTCCTGCGTCGACATAGTCGAAAGCGATATCCAGGCAGATGTGGGTTTCCAGAAGCAAGGAACGGAAGAGAGCGTCGTGTGGACCAGGGGAGTGCGGTGCGGTGCTGAACGCAACGAGTTCGTTCCTGGACCACAGGTCGAGAGGATCAAAGGCAATTGTGTCTCGAGCCAAATCTAACCCTTCTTTGTTTCTGCCCATCTGGCGCAGGATTGCTGACTTCAGATTACGAGCCTTTAAATGAGATCGATTGACGGAAAGCGAATTGTTCAAGTGCTCCAGCGCCCTCTCGAAATCGCCGCGCTGGCAATCAATGGTGGCTAGTGCATAGCAGCCGGCAGATTGCCACTCCTGATTCCAGACGGATTTATAGAAAGCGGCATATGCGGCCTCCGCGCGTTCCTGGTATTTCAGCGCGAGCCCAAGATTATAGAATGACTCGCCATCACGAGGATTCGGATTGCGAAGCGTCAGCCGCGCGATCGCACGCCGGAAGTATTGTTCGGCATCCTGAAATTTGCCGCGGCGCAGGCACAACAATCCCATGGCATTGTTACAGCGCGCATCGTGTGCATCGCGGCGGAGCCCTTCCTCCCAATACGCTTCAGGGAAACGCGTCGCATGGCGATACTGTTCCAAGTGCAGTCCGGTCAAGTAGAGCTCCTCGATGGTCGCGATTTCTGCGGGGGGCGGGGGTTCCGTCGCAGGCTCCGGCAATGGAGCGCCCCGCTTTTCCTCGGGCTGGAATCGAATCATTTCCTTTCCGTCGGAGGAAAGCACACGGAGGAGCACGGCTGCTGTCGCGCAGTCAGCCGACAGCTCGACTGTTTCGATGAAGGGCTGACTCGGCTGAATATCCCGAGTTTCCTCTAAAACAACGCGTTCTCCCGCGGTTACGATCGCGCGAAGCTGTTTAACGGCTGCGGTAGTCAACACGCCGACTTTCAGCTTACGTCCCTCCATTTCGAGGTTTACGGCGGCCAGCCGATTGGCATTCTTAGCTGGTCCGATTTCTTGAATCGGGTACCAATATTGCTTGAAGGTGCGTGTCTCATACGGCTGAAGCCATGAAAAATCTGGTTGGTTGTCCGTGAAAACACCGGCCATCAGCTCCACGTAGGGTCCATCGGAATCGGTAAGCTCGCGGTCCCACATGTACCCGAACTCCGCGTTTCCCCACGTCCACAACTTCTTGCCGGGTGATATATGCCGGTCCGCTACGTGCACCAGGCCGGCGCGTCGTCGATGATCATATCCGCCGAAAAAGTTATATTTCGAGTCGAGTATCATGTACGAAGTCGGAACTGGAATGTTTTTGTACCAAGTGATGTCCACGCCCGGTGTGTAATCCACGCCGTAATAAAAGTTTCGCGCTACGGGAAAGGAAGACACCGCACGCTTGGCATGGTCTGCGACGTAGGCGACATCTGGAGGGAAGAAGGCCTGATATTGTTCGTGTACTTGCACGGCGACATTAGCCCACCACAGAAATGTCTGGACGAATGGAGTGCGGTTATATAGTTGAGCTTTAGCTTCGATGATGCTTTTCCCCGGATGCACGGTAATCCCGACCATACCTTTCATCCGGTTCATTGGTTCGTGTTCGCTGAGCCGTACCGTGCAGCTCCCGTCTTCGTGCTCTTCAATCTGGTGATTCACAGGCATAAATGTGGAAGGTCGGTGGTGCTGCGGCCAGTTGAACTCCACCCCGCCGGAAATCCAAGGCCCCAGCAGGCCGACGAGCGCTGGCTTGATGACGTTTTGCCGGTAAAAGAAATCGTAGTTATGAATCCGTCCGCCGATCTCCGGCAAGATCATGATACGGATGAATTCATTCTCTAGAAAAATCGCCCGATACGGTTTGTCGAGCTTTGTGTCTGAGATATGGTCGGTAAAAGGGTTCGGGTACACTTTTCCGCTGCTGCCCTGGTAAACGCGCTTGTCCAGAAACATGGGATTGCGATCCGGAGCGGGCGCGGGATATGTTTGGATCGTTACGGTCTCTTCCCAGGCGCGTACCCGTTCAGTTGGGGAAGGATCTTTCACTCTGCAATCTCCTGTGCTTGTTTAATCAAAATCCTGGACCGTGATGCTGCGCCTGAGCTCCAGGACTGGTTCCGCAGCGGATCGACGAACCAGGCTGAAAAGCTGTCGTGCTGCGCGGCATAAAGTGGCAGAGAAAAAAAGCAGATGGAGCCAACGAGAAGTCTCGCCATAATCTCTCTTAGGCTACGCGTGCGTTGTTTTTGCGAACTGGCCGAAGTCATTCTTCCCGCCAGAAATCCTTTGTCGTCAAGCGGGTATTTGAGCAAATTCCGCCGCTCGACCTCAAGAGCAATCTGAAGTTCCGCTCGTTCCCCGCCGATTGAGCGTGAAACTCTTCGCTATGAGCGATGGGATGCTGGAGCCAGCAAACATCGTGGAATCGTGACTTAAGGTTTCCAGTTCTGGGAGTAGGCGGAAAAACCAGTGGGCCGCAAAACATCAAATTTGATACGGAGTGGTACGTCGGATTGGCGGAAAATGAGATCGACTGTGGTTTCGCTGCCTGATGCGATTTCGGGGAGTTGTACCTCATGTCGCTCTATCGGAATGTCGCCTTGGCCGTAGAAAGTTCCCCTGAGCTTATATCCCCGAAGTGTATACCCGGGAACATCAGCGCGGGTCCGTAGCCGGAGTTTGAAGGTGTTCAAGTGGTTTTCAAGAGTTAATGATTCGACTGGACTCGATTCCCGGCGCAGCACCTCGTAAGAACCTTTTTGCGCCCCACAGAGATCCACAACGCCGTGAACACGGTGTTTCAGCGCCCCGACACCGCGATCACCGACGTGCGTGCGGTAGTCGTTATAACAGAAGAAAATAGCGCCGGCCACGAAATCCTTGGTTCGAATAGCCGCGTCGTGGGAGCGGAGAATTTCGATCCTGTGCTCGTCACCTTCCGGACGATCTTCGGTACAGGCGCAGTATCCGTACTCGGAAATAACCACGGGCTTGCCGGGAAATGCGGCCTGAAGGTCATCCAAATGTTTGGCCACCGCCTCTGGAGGTCCCGGAGCCCAGCTTCCGTAATATTCATTTGTTTCGATGAAGTCCATCAATCCAGCTGCGTCACGCTTCGGAGTTTCGCCCAAGGAGTTTGAAGCATAAGAACAAAGCCGGTTGGGATCCAGCCTCTTCGCCTCTTCCAACATATGTTTCGCGAATTGATACGCGGGAGGATTTTGGCCGCTAATCTCGTTGCAAAGTCCCCAGACCACCACCGAGGGGTGGTTCCCGTCGCGTGCAATCATCTCTCTTAATTGCTCCAGCGCGTTTCGCAGGATATCGGCATCGGGTTCTGCTCCCATGCCGGCAAATGTATCGTAGCCCCAGGCAGGAATTTCGCTTTGCATCAGAATTCCGTGGCGGTCACAATAGTCGAGAACTCTTTTGTCTTGAGGCCAATGAACGCGCGTAAAAACACAATTCAGATGTTTCAAGTCGTCGTGATCATGCGTAATCCACTGGCTGGGCTCTGCCATTCCAAATTCCGGATTGCTCCCCGCCATGCGCTCGACTCCCATCAGCCGAACGCGCTCGCCGTTCAAATAAAACCCGCTGCCCTTTGCCTCTAGTTTTCGGACTCCGAATGTAACTGCGAGTTGGTGAGCCTCTTGTCCGCCTGCGATTGAAAAAATAAGCCGGTATAGATTCGGATGATCGAAATGCCACAGCTTCACCTTGGGCAGCGTAGCCTCAAATTTTCGTGCCTGGGCTTCACCACTCTTAATGACGAAGCCCGGAGTATCTGAACTGGTCACCACGGCCAGTCCGGCCTCATCGTCGATAATTCGATAAGAGGCTCGTCCCATCCATGGCTTCGAACTTGTATTTCGCACATAGGCCGTGATGGCAAGCTTTCCGTCTCCGCTGGCGAGATCGGGAAGGGCCTCAACGTCAACGCGCTCCACAAAAGTTTTCGCTGTAATGATCAGTTGCACCGGCCGGTAGATGCCGCCGTCATGCGCCCAATCGCTGGATCGTCCCTTGGGCACCATGTGCTCATCGAAAGCATTATCAACGCGCACGGCGACCGTGTTGGAACTTCCCCACTGGAGCAAATGAGTGATGTCAAGCACGAACGCGGTGTAACCCTTCCGCACATGTTCCCCAGCCAATTCCCCGTTTACCCAGATTGTGGCCGTATGGAATACTGCCTCAAACTCGATCCGTACCGCGGAGTTTTGCCACTGGCTCGGAGCTTCGAAGGTGCGCCGATACCAGGCGACACCACGATAATCAACAAAAGCTGGGTCAACTTGCCAAGTGTGAGGCACGAGCACTTTGTGCCAGCGGCTTATGGATTCGTCTCTTCCGAACCAGCGCTGCTCCTTGCCAGCATTTCCAGAATCAGTCCGGAACGACCATTGGCCGCACAGGCTCACGGTGTCCGGCGCGGACAGATCTGATATTTTCTCATCTGCCGGGAGAGCAGGCGTGCCTACGGTGCTCGCAGCCAAGACGCCGGCCTGAGTCAGGAATTTTCGGCGAGAATTCACGAAGAGGCTCCGTTTCCGATGAAAACTTGGCTCAGAAGCAAACGGTGCCAGGACTTAAATGCTTTCTGAATGGGTCAAATCGTCTTCGGTTTATGACTGAGTTGAATTCCCGCATGGACGAGTGACCGAACTGCTCACGCATGGGCACGTTTGACTTGGAGCCGCTGGCGGATTCGGCTGAACTCGAGCTCTCGGTGATATTTGTCTTTGGGCGGCTCGTCCGTCGCGATCATGGCTTCAGACAAGTAGGGATATTCGCGACCGCATTCCACACACCAGGCGCGGAAGAAGGCACGTTCCGAGACTAACTCGCTAACTGGAGAGGAAGTGGCAGGGTCGATCGGTTCGGCATAGAGCTGGATCGGATTTTTGCATCCCAAGCAGTGCACGACCCAGTAGCGGAGCGAGGAAGCGTTTTTGGTCATTAAGAAAGCTCCTATGAAAGTGCTGACCGGCGAAGATCTTGACTCACCGTCAGGCGGGGGAAAGAAAGGTACACCGTCGATTCGCTCTTGGCAAGGGGATCAGTACGTGGGCCAGTACACGGGGGTGTTGCCGCAAAGGGAGTCCGGTTGCCGGCAGTCGAACTGAGAAATAAAATGCACTTCCCATCGCTTAGAGCTGAGTACGTAGCTTCCTATTTTGTTTACCTACTCGCCGTAAGGAACCCAGATGTTTTTCACCTGGACAGTGTGGTCCAGAAACCACCGTCCCTCGCCTTGTTTGGCGTCGAACCAGTCGATGGCGCGGCCTTCGTTAGTGAACACCTGTTTCAGATTGCCAATCGACAGTGTTTTGACGGCGGCGGCTGCGGCTTCATCCGTAAAGCACCAAATGGCGTCGACGTCGTCGTGTTCGGCGAGCGTCTTCAGGAGTTCCGCGACGCGGCCAGTGACTATGTTTACGACGCCATCCGGAAGATCGCTGGTTTCGAATACTTGATAGAGATCACCAGTGATCAACGGATATTTGTCCGACGGAATGGCGATGACCGTGTTGCCAGTCGAAATGGCTGGCATCACAAGAGAAAGAAACCCCAGTAATGGTGCATCAGCAGGGCATATTACGCCTACCGTTCCGATTGGCTCTTTCATCGCCAGGGCGACGTTGCGGAAGGGCGGATTATGTACAGCCCCGTCGTACTTATCTGCCCAAGCGGCGTAGGAAAAGATGCGCTCGATACCGAGGCTCACTTCGGCTTCCGCTTGCTTCTTGCCGACCACAGCGGACAAGCGGCCGGCGATTTCTTCGCCGCGCTGGGAAAGATTTTCCGCGACGTAGTAGAGCACCTGCGCGCGATTATGCGCCATTGCCTTGCCCCAGCCTTCCGCTTTGCGCGCGGCTTCGACGGCGTTGCGAATGTCCTTGCGGTTGCCGAGCGGCGCCTCTCCAAGCAAACGCCCGTCGGCGGTGCGCACTTCGATGCTGTAACCCGAATCTGGCCGCGCCTGTTTGCCGCCGATGTAGAGCTTCACAGTGCGGTCGATTGGAGGAGCCGGGAAATCGGCAGGCGGCTCCGCTGGCTGATCGATGGCCAGAGGCGTTACATGCAGCGGCGGCGCATTTTTAAACCACGCAGGTTCAAGATATTCGAGGAGCCCCTCGCGGCCACCCTCGCGTCCAAAGCCGCTCTCGCGATAGCCTCCGAACCCGCACGAAGCGTCGAAAAGATTTGTACAGTTCACCCACACGACGCCGGCTTTGAGTTGTGCGGCGACGTGCAGCGAAACATTGATGCTCTCGCTCCACACGCAAGCAGCTAGGCCGTACACCGTGTTGTTAGCAAGTTCCACAGCTTCGCGTGGCGTGCGAAACGTCATCGCGGCGAGCACCGGGCCGAATATTTCCTGTTGCGCCACCACGGAAGCGGGATGAACGTTGCTCAGCAAGGTCGGTGGAAAATACAGCCCCCGCGAAGGCACGGGGATGGATGGCTGCCAGCAAGTCGCGCCTTCGGCGACGCCTTGATCGACCAGGCGCTGGATGCGCTCGAGCTGCACGCGCGCGACAATCGCGCCAATGTCCATGGCTTTATCGAGCGGCGGACCGATTCGCAACGTGTTCATGCGGTCCTGGATCTTGCCGATCAACTTGTCCGCGATGCTTTCCTGCATCAGCAGCCGCGAACCCGCGCAGCAAACCTGCCCCTGGTTAAACCAGATGCCGTCGACCAGGCCTTCCACGGCGCTATCGAGATCGGCGTCCTCAAAAATAATGAATGGAGACTTGCCGCCAAGTTCAAGCGACAGCTTTTTATGGCTCTGCGCAGTAGCCTTTCGAATGGCTCGCCCCACTTCCGTCGAACCTGTGAACGCAATCTTGTCCACGTCGGGATGCTTCACCAGGGCTTCGCCAGTCGATCCGTCTCCGGTGACGATGTTGACCACGCCAGCTGGGAGGCCCACTTCCTGGCAGATGTGCGCAAAGGCCAGCGCCGTCAGCGGCGTAAACTCCGCGGGTTTCAGCACGACGGTATTGCCGGTGGCGAGCGCGGGGGCAATCTTCCAAGCCAGCATGAGCAAAGGAAAATTCCACGGAATAATTTGTCCTACGACCCCGCAAGCCGTGTATCCCGGCAATTCCTGTTCGAGCAGCTGAGCCCAGCCCGCATGGTGATAAAAATGCCGGGCCACCAGCGGAATATCGATGTCCCGGCTCTCCCGAATCGGCTTGCCGTTGTCCAGCGTTTCGAGAACCGCGAGCCAGCGCGAATGTTTCTGCACTTGCCGCGCCAGCGCATACAGGTAGCGAGCGCGCGCATGCGGAGTGAGAGACTGCCAAGCCGGCAAAGCAGCTCGCGCGGCTTTCACCGCGCCGTCGACGTCCGCGGCCGATCCTTGCGCGACGGTTGCGAGTTTTTCACCCGTGGAAGGATCCGCCGTATCAAAATAAGTTCCTGCCGCAGGCGCCTGCCATGCGCCGTTGATGAAATGTCCGAAACGCCGGCCGTGACGGTCCAGCCATGCAAGAGCCTCGCGCGGATCCTCAGGAGCGGGGCCGTACTCCATGGTCATGAATTTTTCGACGATGCTCATGCGCTTGTTCCTGCTTATTTCGTCACCTCATCAGATCTCTGTCGACTAGGCAATTGGATGGCGATAGTCCGCCGAATAACGCCCTGTTGCTTGGTGCTCCAATTGCCGCTCGATATCCGCCAGCATTCCACTCGCGCCAAAACGGAAAAGCTCCGCCTTAAGCCAGGAATCGCCGAGCTCCTCTTTCATCAGGGCGAGCCACTCGAGCGATTGCTTCGCCGTTCGAATGCCGCCAGCCGGCTTGAAGCCCACCGCCATTCCGGTTTCTTGCGCGTATTCGCGAATGGCCCGTGTCATTACCAGGCTGACCGGCAGGGTCGCGTTGGTCGCTTCCTTCCCGGTGGATGTCTTGATGAAATCCGCTCCGGCCATCATGGCGACCATGCTGGCACGCGCCACGTTGCGCAGAGTGAGCAAATCGCCCGCGCCAAGAATCACCTTCAGATGCGCTGGCCCGCAAGCATTCTTGAACGTCGCGATTTCATCGTAGAGCGCTTGCCATTTCGCGCCGAAGACATGCGCGCGCGTTATGACCACGTCGATTTCGTCGGCCCCTGCTTCCACCGATCGGCGGATTTCCGCGACGCGTTCCTCAAACGGAGAAAGACCAGCAGGGAATCCCGTGGAGACCGCGGCAACATGAATGCCGCTGCCCTCGATCGCTCGCCGCGCGGTTTCGACGAACGTATGATAAACGCAGACGGCAGCGACTTTGATATCGAGGCTTTCGATGCCAAGTTTCTGTACGAGTTCCTGCTGAATCGGTTGTCGCGCCTTGGCGCACAAACGGCGAACGCGCTCCTCGGTGTCGTCGCCGGAGAGTGTCGTCAGATCCATGCACGTGATGGCGCGCAAGAGCCAAGCCGCTTGCCATTCTTTCTTTACCATTCGCCGTGTACCAATGGTTTGCGCGCGGCGCTCGACGGCGCTGGTGTTCACGCGCACCGCGTTTACCCAATCCAAGTTCAGCGGGGTACCGCGGTTGGGCTGTAGTTCACGCCCGCCATAAACAGCGATGGCGGTATCGGAAGGCGAAATCTGTCCACTTAGGGCCTGGTGATTCAGGCTGGAGGGGTTAGCAAACTTCGGGCTGTCATGCAGAGTCATGAATTCTCAGCGCCTGCCACGGGCGCAATCAGAAACATCTATCTTAGCACTTTGGCAAACACCGGTTACAGGCGCCCACCGCGATTCTGCCACTCCCTCTCGAATTCCGCGCGGCTGCAGAAGGATTTTTGCGTGCCCGCCTTGGTTGTGGAGAGCGCAGCGTAGAGATTCGCGCGCGTCAGAGCTTCCTTTTCCGGCAAACCTTCGCTCAGAAAGACCGCAAAGCTGCCGATGAAAGCATCGCCCGCGCCTGTGGTGTCCAGAGCTTGGACCTTGAAAGGGGGAATGAGGTCAAAGCCGTCCGAACCCGCAACTAGAGAGCCTCGTTCGCCCAGGGTGATGACGACTTTCCGCATTCCCTGATGCAACAGAAACTCCGCGCACTTTTTCGCTTCATCGATCGTATGAACCGGCATTGCGGCGATCATTTCTGCTTCGCTCTCATTGGGAATGAAATAGTCCACGGCGCCAACTTGCTTGAGATCAACCGGCTGCGCCGGCGCGGGATTCACGATGCAGCGAATGCAATTGGCTCTGGCGAATCTCACCGTGTGGTAGACGGTGGGCAATGGAATTTCAAACTGCATGACTATGGTGTCCGCTTTGCGCAGGAGCGGAGCCGCGGCATCCACATCTTCAGGAGAAAGAGTATCGTTTGCACCCTTCACGACGATGATGCGATTCTGTCCGCGGGGATCTACGAAAATCGGAGCCACCCCGCTGGAAACACCCTCTGCGATGCGGACGTGTGTCGCGTCAATGCCTTGCGATTCAAAATTTCTAATCGTGGCAGGACCAAACAAATCGCCGCCGACTCTTGCCACCATTCCCACGTTCGCTCCACAGAGACGCGCCGCCACTGCCTGGTTGGCGCCTTTGCCGCCGAAGCCAAGATCGAATTTCTTCCCAAAGATGGTTTCGCCTGGACGCGGGAAAACATCGTTGAACGTGGTCAAGTCCACGTTCGCGCTGCCGACAACCGCGATAAAAGGCTGTTTAGTCATCGACTCATTTCTGCTAGCTTAAGGAAATTGAATGGTCCCGAGCGCACGCTACGCGGCGAAAACGTTGCGCACCATGAACCATAAATTGGCCGGGCGCTCCGCCAGCCTGCGCACGAACCACGGATACCAATAGCTGCCGTATGCGACCAGCACGATGGAAGTGCAGCCCTCGCTGGCGAGACGTTCCTGTTCAGCGCGTTGAATGCCATAGAGCATCTGCACTTCAAAATCTTTTTTTTTGAACCCTTCCACGGACGCAAAATCAGCGAGCCGGCGTATCAGCGAGACATCATGTGTGCCAAAAGCGGCGCGAAGGCAACAATTCTCCTTCTTGGCCTTAAGTATTTGCTTCCCAAGCTCGAAATAGTTTTCGTCGACATCCTGCTTGCGGGGAAACGCGATTTCCGGCGGCTCCTTGTACGCGCCCTTGACCAATCGAATCGACGGGCGCAGCGGAAGAAGCGTTGCTAGGTCATCCTTTGTTCGATAGAGATACGCTTGTAGACATACTCCAACGTTGGGATACCCTGTCAGCGCGCGTCGATAGAGTTCCAGCGTGGCGTCCACGTAGTTGCTTGCTTCCATATCGACCCAAACAATGGAGTCTTTCTGTGCGCGCTTAACAATGGCGTTCAGATGTTCAAAGCAAAGTTCCAGTGAGAGATCCAAGCCGAGTTGTGTCAGTTTGACCGATATTTCCGCTTGCAGCCCTTTTTCACGAATGCGCTCCAAAACTTCGCCATAGTGTTCGGCAACCTGCTGTGCCTCGGCGCGATCCTTGATGTTTTCTCCCAGGTGGGTAAAGACTGTCCCGATCTTCTTGCTTCGGAGCGCCTCCGCTGCGGCAAGCGCGTCGTCCAACTTTTCGCCGGGCATGAACCGGGATACTGTGCCGCGCACAAAGGAATAATGCGTGGCGTGGTCGCGAAGCCATTGATTCTGCGAGGCAGCCAGCAGCAGGGACCGCATCAAACTCATTCTCTTCTCCACGCGCTAGGAAATCGCGAGCACCCGAAGGAGCACACCGGCTAGCACGCCACCGACGAGCGGCCCAATCACAGGAATGGGGGCATAACTCCAGTCCGAACCGCCTTTCCCCGCAATCGGAAGAATGGCATGCGCGATGCGCGGTCCGAGGTCTCGTGCCGGATTGATGGCGTATCCTGTCGGCCCACCCAGCGACAGGCCAATGCCCCAGACCAGGCTGCCCACAAGATAAGGGCCGAGTCCTGCCACGGGTCCAGCCTTCGAAACGCTCTTCGAGAAAACGGCGCCAACCACGAAAACAAGCGCGAAGGTGGCAATGATTTCGCTCAGCAAATTCGAAGCGGTATTGCGGATCGCCGGTGCATTACAAAAGCAACCCAGCTTCGCCGCAGTGTCCGGCGTTTCCTTCCAATGCGGAAGGTAATGGAGCCAGACGAGCCCTGCACCCACGATGCCCCCAAGCATCTGTGCCACAAGGTACGGACCGAACTTTGCAAAATTGCCGTCACGCACCGCAAAACCGATTGTCACCGCCGGGTTCAGATGGCCATCGCTGCTTCCGCAGGCTATGGCCGTGAAGACGCCGGCCGTCACCGCGAATGCCCAACCGGTAGTGATCACCATCCAGCCGCTGCCCTCGGCTTTCGATCGTTTGAGAAGCACCCCCGCGACAACTCCATCGCCGAGAAGCACAAGAATCATCGTCCCGAGAAATTCACCAAGTAGCGGTGATGTCATAACTGAGCGCCTCCATCAGGGTTCGATCCAATCAAACGATCGTGTGACCGCCTTCTTCCATTGTTTGTAGAGTTTTTCCCGTTCCGGTTCATCAAAATGCGGCTTCCAGGTGTGGTCGACCGCCCAGTTAGCGCGCAATTCCTCCAAGCCTGAAAAGAATTTTACCGCCAGGCCCGCGGCGTAAGCTGCGCCAAGCGCGGTCGTCTCTTGAATCACGGGGCGCACCACCTCGCGGTTCAAGATATCCGCCTGAAACTGCATTAACAACTCGTTCCCCACCATGCCGCCATCCACGCGCAAGCTGGCCAGCTCGATATGCGAATCTTTCTGCATTGCTTCGACCATTTCGCGCGTTTGAAAGGCTGTGGCTTCCAGAACCGCCCGCGCAATGTGACCTTTGTTTGCGTAGCGCGTCAGGCCGGCTATGACGCCGCGCGCGTTCTCTTTCCAATACGGCGCGTACAGCCCGGAAAATGCGGGAACGAAGTAAACGCCGCCATTGTCGTTAACGGTTCGCGCTAGCACCTCCACATCGGCGCTCTTTTCAATGAGTCCGAGATTGTCGCGGAGCCTGCACTAGAGCGCCAGTAATGGCGACGCTCCCCTCCAAGGCGTAATGCACGGCCCCACCACCAAACTTATATGCGACCGTGGTGAGCAGCCCGAAATTCGAAGGCACCGGCCGCTCGCCGGTGTTCATCAGCAGAAAGCAGCCAGTGCCATACGTGTTCTTGACCTCTCCGGGACGAAAGCACGCCTGACCCACCAGCGCCGCCTGTTGATCGCCCAGAATCCCCGTAACCGGGACACCTGCCACCGGGTCGAGAGTTGCTTCCCCATAGATTTCGCTGCTCGAACGCACTTCCGGCAGCACCGAGCGCGGAATGTCAAACGCGGCGAGCAACTTTTTGTCCCAATCCAGTGTTTGTAGATTCAGGAGCTGCGTGCGGCTAGCGTTTGTAACGTCGGTGACATGCACTCCGGCCTGAGGGCCGCCGGTCAAGTTCCAAAGGAGAAAGGTATCGATATTTCCGAATAGCAGCTCCCCAGCGGCAGCCTTCTCCCGCGCACTCGGAACATTTTCAAGCAGCCAGCGCAGCTTCAAGCTGCTGAAATAAGTGCTCAGCGGCAATCCCGTCTGCGGCCGGAAGCGGTCTTGCCCGCCCTCACAGGCGAAGCGCGCCACATCTTCTGCGACGCGCGTGTCTTGCCACACAATCGCATTCGCCACCGGCTTGCCGGTCTTGCGTTCCCAGAGAACGGTGGTCTCTCGCTGATTGGTGATGCCGATCGCGGCGAGGTCCGAAGCGCGTAAGCCGCGCTGCTCCAGCGCTTCGGCAATCACCTCTTCCGTGCGGCGCAGGATTTCCAGGGGATCATGCTCCACCCAGCCGGCCTTAGGAAAAATCTGTTCGTGCTCTTTCTGCGCGATGGCAACGATGCGCGCGGACTGATCGAACACCATGAATCGCGTGCTCGTCGTCCCTTGATCGATTGCGGCAATGTAGTTTTTCACTGAATTGGTCCCTTCGCCGGTGCCGCAGCATACTACGCAATTGCCACCGAAAGCTTCAAGCAAGGCTGCCAGACTTGCGAATGGGAAATTCTTCGCCAGATTTCTGTCGTAGAGTCAGATCACGTGTACGTCTTTTCAGTCCAGCGTTGCATCTAATGAATTGAGGAAGTCGAGAGGAGCCGTTTCAATGATGAAAATGAGGAAGAAGATAGATTCGAACCGTATCGCCCTAATCTTCGGTGGTCTTGCGCTAATACTTGGGTTTTTTGCAAGCAGTGCCGTCGCTGCGGGGCCGGGAACAGTCACCATGACCGTGACCGCCGTCGGCAAAAAAGACACCAGCCCGCCGATTGTCAACAAGGAAGACGTCCAGCTTTACTTGAACAAGGAGCGTACCCAGATCGCCGACTGGACGCACGACGGAAAGTTGTATCTCGCCGTCGTGATTGACGATTCGCTTGACAACGTTATCGCCAACCAGTGGAATGATCTGAAGGCGTTTTTCGCCGCCCAGCCTGATACCACCTACATTTCTGTGTCCTATGCGCGCAATGGCACCGCCATGGTCGCGCAGGATTTCACCAACGACCACGAACTCGCCGCCAAGGCTTTGCGCCTGCCCCTCGGCGGCGGCGGTGCATTCTCTAGTCCCTATCTCACGCTTCTGGACCTGATGAAGCGGTTGCCTTCTTCCGCGGACCGGCGTTCCGTCCTCTTTTTCTCTTCCGGAATCGACTATTTTCGCGGAGATTTTTGGACCAGGCCTGTCGATCTCGATTCCACCATCAGCCTTGCACAAAAACAAAATATCAACATTTGGACCATCTATGCTCCCGATGCGGGACACAGGGCGCGCGGGTTCTTCCTCATTTCCCGGGCGCAGTCCTATCTTAGCCAGCTGTCGGATGAAACGGGCGCCGAGTCCTTTTATCTCGGTACCGGCGAGCCCGTCACCTTCAAGCCTTATTTTGACGAACTCGCTCTTCACTTAAACAACCAATACCTGCTGACGTTTAAAGCGAGCGGAGGAGCAAAAGGACGTTTTCAGCGTGTCAAGGTTGCGACGGAGCTGCCTCGTGTGGAGTTCATGTCCCAGTCACAAGTTTTTCTCCCTGCGGCGAAGTGAACTCCAAAATTTCATTGGACGAAAATGACGGCGCGGATCGCGTGATCTTCGCCGTCTTTTTTTTGCGAAACGCACAGGCACCTGGCGCGGTCCCGCCAGACTGAACTTGAACGTCTCCAAGTGAAACATATTCCTAATCGTTGGAGCCGCTGAGCGCCGCCGCTCGCGTGGAATCGCGGATCACCAATTCCGGATTCATCCTGTGCCGCGAAATGCTCCAATCGCGCTTTTCCAACCCGGCGTTCACGCCTTCCATTACGATATTTACCGCAAGGTTTCCCATTGCTTCCAGCGGCTGCCGTACCGTTGTTAGAGAAGGCGCCGACAGAGAAGACAAAGCCACGTCATCGAAACCAACCACGGAGCAGTTCTCCGGCACTTTCACGCCCGCTCTGGTCAGAGCACGGATCGCGCCTAGCGCCGTCAGGTCGTCGAAGGCCATCAATGCCGTAAACTTTTTCTTTCGCTGCAGCAATTCTTCCGTGAAACGATAACCGCCTTCGAAGCCGGAGTTTGGGTCAAAGGAATCCGGCAATTGCAGAACGAGGGCTGGATCAATCTCCAGTCCGGCGGAATGCGCAAACTTTTGAATTCCTTTCCACCGCGGTCCGCTGTCGATCAGCATTTTGGGGCCGCGGATGTACGCGATCTTGCGGTGCCCCAACTGATGGAGATGTTCGAGCGCGAGGCGTCCACCCGCCTCGTTGTCCACCATCACAGAGCTGACGGCATCTCCCGGCATCTCCCAGCCGATGGTGGCCGCGGTAATATTTCTCTTGCTGAGGTCCGCGAGCAATTGGATATCAACGAAGAGCCAGTTGGCGACGACAATCAACGCCTCGACGTGATGCTCGAGCAGCATTTCTAAGTAGCGTTCAAACCGGTTTCTCTGGTTGTGGGCGTCGGCGAAAATCGGCACGTACGAAGATTGATAGAGTGCATTCTCGATGCCTCGCAAGACCGGCGTGCAAAAAGGATCGGTGATATCGAAGAACATCACTCCAACGCTATGGCTTCGCTTGCTGCGCAGAAAACGCGCCATCGCGTTTGGCCGGTAGCCCATTTTCTTCGCCACTTCTTCGATGCGCTTTTTTGTGGCCGGCGCGATGTATCGCGCCAGCGGCGCATTGTTCAGCACGATCGAAACCGTGGCCGGAGAAAAGCCGCTGGACTTCGCGACATCCCTCATCGTAATGGTCTGGTTCCTTCCGCTATGCCGTTTCACGCGGCCGCCTCCGGCTGAGCTATCATCCGGTGTTTGTCGTTCGAATTGCAATGTCGGTCCCTTCACGAGAACACCTTCGAGCTACTCAGGGGGCGCTTCAAACGACATAGTCTTGCGGAAACCGGATGTTTTCCATGCCCCGTAGATCAACCCCACGGCTACCCACACGGAGCCAAGCTTTTTCGCCGGCATACTGAGCTGGAGGAAAATGTAACCACAAATTCCAAATCCGAGCAGCGGCCACAGCACTGGCCACACTGTTTTGCGTTTTGCGCGCAGAAAATACCGCGCAAAAGCCGCCGCGTTTACGCCCATGAAGGCGATGAACGCGCCGAAGTTGAGCATCTCTGCGCCACGTTCGTAAGAAAGAAAAAAAGAGCCCGTCAGTGCAATCGCCCCGATCAAGATTACGTTGTTTGCCGGAATGTGCCGCTTCGCCTCGATCTTGCCGAAAAAAGCCTTCGGGAGAGCGTCGTTGCGTCCCATGCCGTACAGCAGGCGCGCGGCCGCTAACTGCGCGCCCATCCCGGAGCCGATATTGGCGATCAAAATCGTGAAATTCAGCAGTTGAAACAGAAAAAATCCGCCTGCCTGCTTTGCCACGAGCGGGAATGCCGATTCCACCTGCTCCGCGGGAAACGGTCTTGAGCCCCACACCAGTTGCGCCGCATAAACTTCCAAGGATGACAAAACTCCTGTCACCAGACACACCAGTACGGTGGCAAGAAGGATGTTCCTCCGCGGGTTCTCCACTTCTTCCGAGAATGTCGAAATGGCGTCAAAGCCGATGTAAGTCAGGACCGCGATCGAAGTACCGTGGAAAATGGAATTCAGATTAAACGTCGCCGGATTGTAAAACGGATGCGAAAAGAACCCCGCTCCATATTGGTGCAACCCGAACAAGAACCGAATCACGAATCCAAAAAACACGATCACCACGACGGTCATCCCGGCGGCCAGCACGTCGTTGATTCGCGCGGAAGTCTTCACCCCTCGAAGGTTTAGCACCGTAAACGCCGTCGCATAGAAGATCGCCAGCGCCCAGTAGGGCACTCCCGGCAAAATGTTCTGTGTCAGTTTGCTGCATAGAATTGTGCAGATCAGCGGGTTGAGGATGTAATCCATCACCATCGCCCAGCCCGTCAGGTAACCCAGCCCGGGATGAATTTCCTGGCCAACGTAAGTGTAGGCAGACCCCGCGCTCGGATACACTCTCGCCAGCATCCCGTAACTGATGGCTGTGAACAGCATCGCCACCATGGCTATCAATATCGTGGTCACCACGTGGCCGCCCGCCGCATTGTTGACGATGCCGTAGAGGCCCATCGGAGCAATCGGCTGGATGATCACGATGCCTATGATGATCAGGTTCCATAACGTCAGTGCACGCTTCAGGCGTGGCCCGGAACTCGCCGTGCTCTCGTTGCTCAAGCAATTCTCCTTTTAGGCCCCGTGATTCCAATCCGACGTTGCTGAAGCATGTGAGTCGAGCGAGTCCCTAGCCATCAAACTGCCCCGGCCACTCTTTCTTTCCTCTTTATTCAATCGTTTCAATGCAGACAGTGTGCGCAATCTCGCTCCCCCGCGCAACTGCTAAAGTTTCTCCCCCCGCTCTCGCTCATCCTCCGGGGAGTTTCTACCGCCACATTTTGTCCTGAACTTTCGTACAGGTCGCGAAAATCCACGGCACCGTATCTTTTCCTTCACTCATGGTTGAAATCTTCGGCAACGGAGATGCCCTCTGCGTAGTCTAATTGGGTAGGCGCCAGGCCTGGAGAACAAACATCAATTTCGACAAACCCATGGGCGACGCTCCTCTCACGAACCGCCGCAGTAACACCACCATTTTCCTGGCGCATTTCGCTGTCTTTCTGTTTGTGGTTCTCGCCGCCTACTGGCTTCGGCGGATCACTATCGAGTCAGACACCATTCTTCAGGGCTACCTGCAGGTCATCGGTGCTCTTCTTGCGTTTGTTTTTGCGGTGATCACTCTCGTCCGTTTCCAGGGAACACAAGACCGCATTTCACTGATTCTCGGCGCCGGATTTCTTCTTTCCGGCGCGATCCTGACGGCAACCAGCGTTCTCTTTTTCCAGCTTTTCCCCGATTCTTCTCTGCGCCTCCTTTGGGCGCCCATCGCCTGGTGGATTGGCCGCATAGTGTTGGCTCTTCTGCTTCTTGTAGCGCTTCTCGTCGAGCGCTTCCTGCCACGTTCGCGCCACCCGCGCAGAGAAATTGCCGGCGCTCTGCTCACCGTCATGGTGCTGACCTACGTCCTCGCCGCTGCCCTTCGCGGCTTGCCGCCGGAAGTCTCCCGCCATCCCGGCGCCTTTTTCCCCAACCCGGAGCAGTTGCTGCCCGGCGCAATTTTCCTCGTGAGCCTCATCTGGTACCGCCGCCGCTTGTCCGTCGAAGATACCTCTTTCGACCGCACCATTTATGCCGCCACCTGGCTGAATGTCGCCGCTCAACTCTCCGCCGCTCAATCCGCTCGCTTGATGGATGCTCCTTTCGTTTTCGCCCAGGCTCTCATGGTTTTGGGCTATATCGTCGCACTGGGCGGCGCGCTTCTTGATAACGCGCGGCTCTTCGAACAGGTCCATCATCTGGCAGTCAGCGATCCGCTCACCGGCCTTGCCAATTACCGCCGGCTTCTCGATGTTCTTGAAAACGAAACGGAGCGCACCGATCGCACCGGGCGGCCCTTCTCCGTGCTGCTTCTCGACCTCGACGGTCTGAAGAAAATCAACGACAACTTCGGCCATCTCTTTGGCAGCCGCGCCATCTGCCGCCTCGCCGATGTTCTCCGCGTTCATTGCCGTGCCGTCGATACCGCGGCGCGTTACGGCGGCGACGAATTTGCCCTCGTTCTACCGGAATCGACTGAAGACGATGCGCATCGCGTCGCGAATCGTGTCCGCGAAGTTCTCGCCAACGACACGGAGCAGCCGCCTCTCTCCGCGAGTATCGGCATATCCACTTACCGCGGCGATGGCGAACGAATCGAGAAACTGCTCTCCGAAGCGGATCAGGATCTGTACGCAGAAAAGGCCAAGCGGGCAAAACGCACCGCCGCGCCCGATCCCCACCGTCGTACTCCCCGGGCGTAATCCCTGATATTTATTGTTGGTAACTTCTACTTAATGGGATTGCCGTCGGCATCCACCACGTGCGCCGGGCCGAGGTTCAGCTCGCGGATTCCGGCTTCTACCTTTGCCAGGTCCCCGACCACGACCCACACCAATCGATCCGGGTTTAGGAAGGATTTTCCCGCGGTACTGAGGTCGTTTATCGTCAACGCGCGCACCTTCGATGCATACGTCGTGTAGTAGTCCTCGGGCAGACCATATTCCACGATATTTTCTATCGCATCTCCGACCTCGGTCATAGTTTCGCGCGAGCCCGCCAGTCGAAGAGTTCGATTGTCTTTGTCCTTATTGAGTTCATCTTGCGAGACAGGACGAGCGCCAAACCAGTCGCGCAATTCTTTATTGATCTCAATGAGCGATTCCTTGGTCTTGTCGGTTTGCACCGGCGCTTGCGTTACCCACGCGCTGTCGCCGCGCGCAAACTGAAACGCCGTGCGAGCGCCATAAGACCAGTGCTTGTCCTCACGCAGGTTCATGTTCACGCGCCCTCCGAACGTTCCGCCTAGAATGTCGTTCCAGATTCCCAGGGCAATTTCCTGCGGGCTGTTGCGTGGCGGTGCGATCGTCCCGGCAAGGATAAATGACTGCGCCGCGCCCGGTTTATCGATCAAATAGACTTCGGCCTGTTTCGCTGGCGCTACTTTCGAAATGTTCTTCTTCGGCGTATTTCCTTGCTTCCATGACGCAAAGGCTTTTTCGAGTTGCGGTTTGATTTCCGCCAGTGTTGTGTCACCCACGATCACCAGCGTGGTGTTATTCGGTCTGTACCAAGTGTCGTGGAACTTCCCGATCGCGTCGCGCGTCAACTTCGAGACGCCCGCTTCGGTCAACTCCAGTCCGTAGGGGTGATCCTTGCCGTAAAGCGCCGGAGTCATCACGCGGCCCGCCATCGCTCCCGGAGTGGTCTTCGCCCGTTGGATCGCAGCGCTCTGCAGCCTCTGCTGGCGCTCGAAATCTTCTTTTGGGAACGAAGGATGCAGCAGCACATCGGAAAACAAGGCCAGTGATGGCTCCAGCTTGCTCCTTAATGCAGAGAGAAACACCGTTGAACTGTCCAGCCCGGAAGCTGCCTCGAGGTGCGCTCCCAGCCTTTGAATCTCATCGCTAATTTGCAGCGCGTTGTACTTGTCCGTGCCGCTGGTCAGCAGCGAAGACGTCATACTTGCCATGCCCGGCATCGCTGGACTGTCCGCGGAAGTGCCCGCATTCACTAGCATGGTGAAATCCACGAGCGGCAATTCATGGCGCTCCGCCAGGACGACTTTCAGACCATTCGACAGGGTCACGCGTTGGAAGGGTGGCAGCTTTACATCCGGCGTGGCTCCAACTGCAGGGAGTTTCGAACGGTCCACGCCCGCGCTTGCCACCTTGTAGTCCGGAAAGGGCGTCACCTCGAGTTGGTAGAGACCATCGCTCAGCCAGCGCCTCGCCGCATCGCGCAAATCCTGTGCCGTTGCTTTGCGCACCCGCTCCAGCGAAATCAGGTACTGTTCCGGATTTCCAGTGAATACCTGGCTGCGAGCGAGGATGTCGGATTTCCCGCCGAAGCCTCCGATGCGGTCGAGCCCCCGCACGAGATTCGCCTCATAGGCGGTCTTGACGCGCTCCAACTCTTCGGCCGTTGGCCCGTCCTTCAGGAATTTGTCCAGCTCTTCCTGCACATCTTTGTTGATGGGCGAGAGGCTTCCTCCGGGTTTCGCCGACGTAATAATCAAGAACTGGCTGCCGATTTCACTCGGATTGATGACACAGTTCACCGAAGTCGCGATTTGCTCGTCATAAACGAGCCGCTTGTAAAGCCGCGAATCTTTCCCTGCTGCCAGCACGTCGCTCACGAGGTCCAAATAATCGGCGTCGGCCTGTCCGTATTCCGGAACATTCCAGACGTTGAATACGCGCGCCGCCGGCACGCGGTCTTGCGCCTGCTGGCGGTGCACACCGGTCATCTTCGCCACCCAGGAAGTCTGGTGCGCGACTGGAGGCCCGGCGGGAATATCACCAAAATATTTTTGGACTTTTTCGCGCGCCGTTTTCACATCGATGTCGCCGGCAATTACCAGCGTGGCATTCGAAGGCCCATAATAAGTCTTGAACCACTCCTGCACATCCGCGAGCGACGCCGCGTTCAAATCCTCCATCGAGCCGATCGTCGTCCACGAGTAGCCATGCCCGGCGGGATAGGTGTTTTCGGTGATCAAATATCGCGAGATGGAATACGGCTGGTTATCACCCTGGCGTTTTTCGTTTTGCACCACGCCGCGCTGCAGGTCGAGAGTCTCCTTGTTAATGGTGTTGTAAAAATGTCCCATGCGGTCGGATTCCAGGAAAAGCGCATAATCCAGCGCCGACGTGGGCACATCCTCGAAATAGTTGGTGCGGTCGGAATTGGTCGTGCCGTTGAGGTCCGTCGCGCCCACGCGCTCCATCGCATCGAGATACCGCCCCTTGACGTTTTTGCTGCCGCCAAACATTAAATGTTCAAACAAGTGCGCGAATCCTGTCTTCCCCGGCTTCTCGTTCTTCGACCCCACGTGATACCAGATGTTGAGGGCCACGATCGGCGCCTTGTGATCTTCGTGAACGATCACGGTCAGGCCGTTCGAAAGCGCAAATTTTTCATAGGCAATTTTGATGTCTTGCCCCGATGCCCTTGCCGCGAGCATCGTCAACAGCGCCATCGTTGCAAGCAGCGCGATTGCTCGAGCGCCTCGATCATTCTTCAAACGCATTGTTCCTCCGTATTTACTAGAAGCTGTTGCATAACCTAGTACAGACCTCTGAAAAGAAGGTGGTTGAGTTTTCTCAGATGGGAGATAAGCAGAGTCAGCAGCGCCGAGGGAGGGCCAATGGCCCGATCGGGTCCGTTGCTGACGGAAGTGCAGTGGAAGAAAATTGCGCCTTTGC
>Ga0209648_10000276_pt1 | contig 38490 bp, 33 predicted proteins | sample GraSoi2013_115cm_FD_185830 | JGI IMG/M metagenome (GOLD analysis project Ga0209648, IMG submission 185830) | Grasslands soil microbial communities from the Angelo Coastal Reserve, California, USA - Sample 9_17_2013_115cm (SPAdes) (version 2) | ecosystem: Environmental > Terrestrial > Soil >...
GTTCCAAAGTCATGCCTCGCGCAGTACAGAACTAAGTCTTCAGGCAATCCCGCGGCCTTCCGAGCTCTTACCCATTGCCTGTTCACAAAAGCAGCCCCGATGTGCTTGCCCTTGTACCGAGATTTGAAAACCCAACCCTCGGTGCGATCGGCGCAGCGAGTTGTGAGAATCTCAAACGACCGCTCGCTCAGAGGAATAAACCGTCTCCCTTTTGAATGTCTTGCTGTTGGGGTTGAAGATCACGCGATTGTTGAAGTCAATGTTTTCGACGCGCAGCCGGTACAATTCGCGAACGTTTCTCATGCCCGTATCGCGCATCAGGACTATGATGTCTTTCAATGGTTGTTCCGCCACAGGCAGGAGCTTGCGCTCAGCTTCATCGTCCAAGCGCAAAGAGCGTCCATCCTCTTTGAACAGCTTGAACTCCGGCATCACGCGGAGCAACTTCCACTCCTTCGCCTTGTGGAGCATGCGACGCAGAGTGCGAAGCGCATTATTGGCATTCGCGGGAGATCCGGAAAAGCGCAAGGCTTCAACGGCATCTGCCGTGATCCGATCCATCCTTCTGCCAACAATGGACGTTGTTTCCAAGAGCCTCCAACCGTTGCGGTAGTATCGTTGCGTTTGAAACTCCAGCCGGGCAGTATCTACCCACTCCAAAAACCTTTTCGAGAATTCCCGCAAGGTCGGGGCCTTCCTGTCCAGCGGGTCGCTTCCTTCCAACGCAGCTGCCAACTTCAGGCCAGCAATCTTGCCTGCCCTAGCAGCGTTGGTTTCTTCGGTTGATCCACGGAAACGTTCGCCGCGAACCGTGAAGTCATACCAGTAAAACTGGGACTTCTTTTTCTTAAACAGCTTCACGAGCTTCCTCCATTGCAGCCCGCACGGAAGCAACTCGTGTGTTCGTCCGAATGTAATCGAGAAGAACAGCCACATCATAGCTGACTCTGCCTTCGATCTCTATCCAATTTGGGCCCACGCCTTCGTACCGCCACCGTTTGAGAGTTGCCGGCGAACGACCAAGGATTTCGGCGGCCTTGCGCGTGTTTACGAGCTCGATGTCTCCGCGTCATTCGTGCTTCCGTATTTGTCTGGGACGACGAAGCAAGTCAGGATTCCCGGTGGCTGGAGCGGACGTCGGATGAGTCAGGCCATCTCGAAGCTGTGGTAGTCTGACCCGATCTGCACGGATCACGCGGGCCGCTACCGATCAAGCCGCAAATGCGCTGACACAGGTTGGGCCACTCGCAAATTCCATGCTGACCGTAATCGGCGGCCACCAACAGTCCGGTGAACAGTGGGCACGTAGCTCAGTTTTTCCAGAATCATGTCATTGCGGAACATCAAAACTCTGATCCCCCTCCAAAATCTCGCGCTACGTTCCCTTCTGCGCTACCTGTGTACCACCCCAAGGCCTAACCCACGCACGAAACTTCAATGACTTACGCTGTATCCTAAGCCAGTCAGACTGCTACTAAGTCTTTCCAACTCTCCCGGACCGAAAGCGCCGTTGGCTGGACGGGGACGCGATGATTCGCGCAACAGCGGCCGCGCCGAGAAATGAAGTGCGAAGTGGTTCATCCTGCGCGAACGAATTCGCAAGCTTGAGAATGTACGCTTCGGCCTTTGCACGGTGGGTTTCGGCTCTCTTGTCATCTTCCCTGTGCCGAAATAGGCCCCATGCAGTCGCATGGACTTGCCAGGCCGCCACAGGAACCTCGAACTTGTCCAGGATTGTAAGAGCGTCCTCAATATGCTTTTGGGCGGACTTCCAGTCCTTCTCAGCCATCGCCACTCGCGCCTTCATCTCCCAGGCGAGCGCATGCAGGTAGGGGTCAGACGTCGAAAGCGCTGATTCCAGAAAACCATCAGCGTTATCGCGAGCTTTGATGGTGTTTCTCGATTGCAGCCATGCCTCGCTCAATCCCAGTTGGGACGTCATTCGCCAGACCCAATGAAGGAAGAACTTTGGGGTTATGTTCGGGTCCCGTACTTGCGTGAAATAATCGATCGCCTGTCCATATTTCCCGCGATCAATTTCGGCATATCCAGCGGCGACCTTGGCAATCGTTCTTGGCTGCTCAGTTGGATATTCGGCCCCCGGACGCATGACAACGTCGCAAAGCTGACGAACGCCTTCGAAATCCAAAGCCAGAGTGCGCAACCAGAGTTCGCGGAAATTGAACAGCCACGGGTCGTTCCCATTCTTCTCGGACATTTCCTTCCCGGCCTGCACGATTCGCAGCACCTCGCCAAACTCCCCCAAACGTAGAAGCGTCACAGTCTTTCCGCTAAGGGCAAAAAAGTAGGCCATCAGACTGCCTTTCTGATGCGTTTTCGGAGTACCTCCTTCAAAAACTTTGAAAGCTTCACGATAGTCGCCTTGAAGCGCTAGAAAGTGCGCGTAGATCATGTTGTGGTAAGGCGGCGTGTCGGAGTCACCCAAGTCGCTTAGAGCCTGATGGGCAGCCGCGCACAAAGCGGCATCTTCCTTGCGCCAACTGTCATAGAGCAGACGGATGCCTGCAGCCAACATTTGCGTGCGGGCGAGCAGCAGTGGATCGTCGAGGCGTTTGCTAACCTGCTCAGCCTGCTCGATGGCAGCGATGCCTCGGTCCGGATCGATGAGGCCGAAGGGCCGCGCCAGGCAACTGAGTGCGTTTACCTGAGCTGCTTTGAGATCAACGCGAGCTGCCAGGGACGCTGCGCTCTCATACGCTTGGGCAGACTGCGTCATGCCGCCAAGCACGTAATGAGTATCGCCGATCGACTCAAGCACTCGAATTTCCAATTGTGGGCCGACTGTGGGATTAATCCTGGGAACGAGTTTCAGCGCGTGTTGCAGCATTGCCATCGAGTCCCGGTACGCGAAACGCCCGGCCGCATTCTCCGCGGCAAGAATCAGGTAGGGGATCGTGCCTTCGTAATCGCGGCCGCCTTCGCAATGCAGAGCGATTTCTGACGCGAGTTCTTGCTCGTGCTCAGCGGAAGTGCATAGTCCCTTGAGGCGTTCTGCGAGGTTGTGGTGCAATCTCGACCTGATCCCATCCGAGAGGCGCCGATAAACAGCTTGCCGGTACAGCGAATGAATGAACTCAAACTGTACGCCGATGTCTCCCGCAAGTTCGATTGTTGCTGCGCGGCGTATGAAGTGCTGCCGCTTGGCAAGTGCGTCGCATAGATCTTCTAGGCGGTCGGGCTCGAGGTCCACCATAGCTCTGATCTTCCACAGGGGGAAACGCTCACCGGCGACGCTGGCGCTCTCTAGAACGCGCTGCTCTGTCGCACTCAATTGATCGAACTGCAGCTCGAGCATCAGCTGGAGTGTCTCCGGTACACCAAGATCCATGCTTCTCAACGGGGTAGTCAGACTCCATCCGTCTTGACCCTGCACGAGGAGTCCCTTCTTTACTAGCTCCTGAACGATTGTGACCATGAACAGCGCGTTGCCGCCCGAGTGGCTGTGGATCACTGCGGCGAGGCCAACGGGGAAGCTGTGGGACGGAAACTCCTTCGCCAGGTAATCGGCGATTTCGGGCTCTTCCAGGCGCTCAAGTGGGATCTCTTCACACAGCTGGTGCACCAGCAGATCCTGCTTGAGACCCTTCAAGTGACTCTTAGAAAGAATGACGTCCACTGGCCGGTATGTGCCAATGACCACCAGTTTTGCCGGCTCACGGCGGCGCGCCAACGCGGAAATGAGGTCGAGAGTGGAGGGGTCGACCCAGTGGAGATCTTCAAAGACCAGAACCAAAGGCTCCTCTACGGTAATCGATTCCAGGATTTCGCAAATCTCCCGAACCATCCGCTCACGTGTGGCTCCGAGTATCTCCCGTTGCAGCGCCTCTCTTTGGTCTGCTTTCACCAGTGAAGGAAACTGAATGAGCCAAGTGGGCGCCCGCTGAGCCAAGGCTTGAAGAAGATTGCTGCCGTGTGCATCGCGAATGAGATGACCCAGGGCCTCCAACATCGGAAAGTAGGCTTCCTTCCCGCCAAACCCCTCAACGCACTGGCCGCGAGCAATTCGCACAGCACGGTGAACGACCCGCCCGTGAAATAGGTCAACCAGCGTCGTTTTACCGATGCCCGCCTCGCCAGTTACGAAAACTATCTGCCGCTTACCACGAAGGGCTTCTTCCAGATGGCGATCCAGTTTGGCGAGGGCAATTTCACGGCCTACGACGTTATTACTGGAGTCGGAAGGAGAGTCTGAGCGCCAGGCACCAGAATCCTCGCGGAGCGGGGCGACGAACTGGTACCCGCGTTTGGGGAAGGTCGCGATGAAAACTGGTTTGTCGTATGAATCGCCCAGGACCTTCCTGATTTCCAGGATGTATTTCTTAACGACTTCCGGGTTGACGAAAACTTCCGGCCACAACGCCTGAAGGATCTCGTCCTGTGTCACCAGCCGCCCGGGGTGCTCCACGAGATAGCGCAACACGTCGAAAGCCTTTGGAGGAAGTGGCACACGTTGGTCATCGCGCCATAGGCACTGGTTCCTCACGTCAAGGCGGAATGAGTGGAAGACCTTCATTCACCAAGCTGGATGCGCCGAAGCACCGAGCCGTTGTCATTCACCGGCGGCTGCGGTGCGCCTCGCCGTCACCAATATACGACCAAAAAGCCACCGGGACGTCACGCCCCGCTGTCTTCAATTTTCTACCCTTGGATCGTGATGCGCGGGGCGTTTTTAATTCGACTCGGAAGGGACACAAAACCTGCCGCGGGCCAGTTTGAAGGCTGGGTCGAAGAGGTTGACTCCGGTAAGGAGCTGCGGTTTCGCTCGAGCGAAGAGCTGCTCCGATTTCTGGGCCGGCGCTTTGAGCTAATTCGTCGTCCCGCCGAGAGCGAACCGGAGCCGCGCGATAAGCGGGGGTTTCCCTGTGGGGAATAAGCCTAAAGCTACGCGGCAAAGATCCTCGGACGAGAGTACTCGCACCGATGGAGGAGGCATGGATCAAGAATACCAACAGTTTCTTTCATCGTTAACAGATGAACAGAAAGACCAGGATCGCATCAATCAACAAAAACAAGAACAGATCTTGGTGGAGTTTGCCAGGTATCTGACGAAGATTTCGGGTGAATAATTTTGCCAATCATAGCTCAGTTTTTCGCAAGTTTCAGTAGAGTTCACCCACTCCACCGAGTGGCTGTGGCGTTGAATTCATTGCGTACCGTCATCTTTCGCAGACACGCAGTAACACCCGTCAACATCTACAGACGAGTCTTCGCAGTTGCCGCGGGTTGGAAGCTGGCCTTTTGTTACTGCCGGGCTGCACAACGCGACGAGAAGAACGGATTTCCATTCACGGCTGCGATGGAATGGCGCATTTCTGCCGAACTGTTCCATTTTGTTCCAATGGCGCGCCAGTGCTGCTGGGGAGAGTGGGAACGAATCATGCGCCTGCCGCGGCGCTTCGCAACCCCGATCTTCGAGGGCAGCGTCATGGTGTGTCAGGACAGGTCAGCCTCGAATCGCAGCAAAATGTCCACGGCCGGCGGCAAAGCCTTCCTTTCGGGTGGCCAGCGTGAGCTCGGAAAAGAGAGAGGAGCCGCGACGCTGGAAATTTCCTGGCGTAATCCCGTTCCGCCCCGGAAAGTCCAAAACTCGGTCCAGAAAGTCGCGATTAAAAGCAAAAATGATGGCGTAGTGTACCTGATCTCCCGTTCCAACAGGGAGGAAGAGTTCGAACTGCTCGATGGAGGCTTAGCGACGTCCGTCAACCGAGCCAGCGCGATCCTCCCGGTAATGCCCAGCGCCGCCCCATAGCCATTCATTTCCGAGCCCCTCCAGCTCGAGGGCCGTTATTTCTTTAGCTTCGGAGTTGGCGACGCTAACCCCGCCTGTTTGCCGATTCGAGCGACCCATTACAAAGTCGAGCTTCTTGCCTGATTTTCCCCTTCTTCCACGGCTGCAGTGTCCGTCGTTGATTCACATAGCTCATGCAGCTACTACGTTACTGAAACCGGACCGAAACACCACCAGGACGTCACTCGTCGCCGTTTCCCTTCGCCTAAGCTAGCAACGCAACTGTGGACGGAATGATCTAACTAGTCGGTGCCGGTTGCAAAACAAATAATAAGGAGAATCGAAATGAAGAAAGTATTTCTAATGTCGGTTGCGTTGCTGGTGGCAATCGCAGCCTATGCGCAGGATAGCCAGGAAGTCCGCTGGCGGAGAATCGCTGGCGTAATTACCGCTGTGAATGTTAACAACCCGGTAGGAAAGATTAATGCCGGGACTTTCCCCTGGACCGCGCGAGGCGGTAGCGCCCGCGTGAACCTCTCAACGGGAGCCACGTCGTTCGACGCCGATGGGCTTGTGATTGATGGGACAATGTTCAGTGGCACAGCGGGCCCGATAACCGCGGTGACTGGAACGTTAGTGTGCAACGCTGGCGCGCAAAACGAATCAACTCACGATACCCCTCCGGTGCCTCTTACTGCGACGGGAAATGCGGATTTTTCTGGACAGATCGCAGGCATCCAGTTGCCTTGCGCCAACCCCTTGTTCCTGATCCGAATCGCGCAGCCGGCTGGAGCTGCGGGACTCTGGATTGCGACCGGAGCGGAGCGCACTGGCGGCAACCAATAAGAAAAAACCCACAAATCCAGGATAGATGGCGAGGCTAAAAGGCCTCGCCATCTATTGTCCTATTCTCGAAACCGTGTGGACTATCCGCTCGTTGTCGTCCGCAATGACGATCCTGGGATTATGACGGCGAGTCGGCAGAACAACGAAAGCCCGGTCCCTGCCAAATCGACTGACGGGAAGCTCCTCGTCGAGGTCGTCAGCACGATCGATCATGTCGAAAAGCGGGGATTCTCCAAGATCCTTTTCAATTTTGCGGGGAAGTATCTCGGTGAGCAGGAGGTGCTAAAAAGTGAATGGGATAAAGCGCGACAGTACATCAGATTCGATGCAGAACCATTAAGAGCCCGGCTTTCATCAAAGTCGTTTTGGGATGAAGAACGCTCTTCTGGTTTACGCTTTCCCGACGATGGCTGCAATGTCCGCTTAGAAAATCATGAACGTGGGATCGTCGGATCAATAGAAATGTTCAATTTGTATAACTACGAAATCCTTCTTGTCGAGGGGTGCCAGCTGCCCGAAGAGCTTGGCATGAGGTTTACCCCAGACAAAAGGCCCATTCGCGCAAAGACCGCTCAGTCCCTGGGTATTACGCCCACGTGAGAGTACGCTTGCCCCACTTCAAGCGCTCCAGCCACACCAGAGAGACGAGATCATCCGTGCGCTAAGAAGGTGTGCCGTAAGTGTGCCGTGCGCTTCGCGCCACTATGCGCCAAATCGAGCTTTTTCGATACCTGTAAAAGTGCTTCCGTGCGGGCTTGATCAGGTGTAAGTCGCTGATTTGAAAGCAGGAAACCAGGAGACTCTCTATATGCCGAATGCCGACTCTGGATCAGCATATCGGGGTTCGAATCCCTGGGGGGCAGCCAATCTTTTGAGTCACCTATAAGCATTTCTTTTCAGCTTCATTCAGCGTTTGCGTCTGGTTTGCAGATGTTGCCGGCGACTCGGAGCGGCACCCTCGAGGCATATATTCCTTTTTGTGAACCCGAGAAACGGTCGTAGAATGTCGGGCATCGTATCGCTCTCAACCCGCGGGCGGCGGTAGTATTGCTGGCAGTGATCGTTACGGTCGTTGTGGTCTCCGGAACCGCGCTTTGGCGGACGATGAAATTCAGCTGAGGCCGGATTCTAGCTGATCGATATTTTGTGGCGAATCATGCCGAGACACCCGTCACTGCCCGTGGCTCATGCTGCCGTTCATCGAAGCAGCCAAAAACGCCGTGGCATCAAAACGGACCAAATGAGAGCCAGCAGACGCTTCTCCGATGATGCGATAGGTGCTCTTCGAGAGACCAAGGGTCTGCGCATTCGTGCCGGTACTGGTACCCATCGCTTCATCGGCATCTGGTTTGTGATCGTTAAAGACCGCGTCTTTGTCCGATCATGGAGTGTGAAGCCGAACGGTTGGTACCGAGTATTTCTCAAGGAGCCGCGCGGCACGATCAAAACGGCGGACGGCGAAATCGCGATCCGTGCCGTCCGCATCAAGAGCGAGAGCCTCAGAGACGCTGTCGATCGTGCCTACCTGGATAGATACAACACGCCGGGAGCGCTCAAGTATGCGAAGGATCTGGCTCGAGAGAAATCCAGGGCTACGACGGTGGAGCTCGTGCCTTTGTGATCGACTTCTTAATCCGTCCCGGCTTCTAGAATCCGGGACTCAGCCAGTCCTTTCGAGACTCTATCGCCTGTACGCTGGCGATATATTGCTGCGAGGTCTTGTACCAATTGCCGGAGAACCAACGTCCAACGCAGCCCCATATGTCGCCCGCCTGATACCCGTTTCCCAGCCAGGTTTCTTTTCCTTCATAGCAAGCGCGGAGGACGCCAAGCATGTAATCGACATTAAATGCCGTGCTTTGATAGGCGTAAGGCCACGTCCCGGGATGAGTCGGTGGAATATCGGCGCCCTTTACTTGCAGAAGGCCGACGCTTTGACAGCCATGCGTTTCGGGCACGGTCGGCCCGCCATTGCAGTCCCCTAATGTAGACTGATGCCAATAGCTTTCCTGGACCGATTGTGCCCTGACAATATCTTCGTCGACGCCCCACTTGCAGGCGCCCCACTGAATAATCTCGTCGGTCGTGCCGGTAAAGTTGCCGGTAACACGCGATTCATATCCATACTGGTTCAGATAGCTGCCGGTCAAACGGCTGCCCTGCGCGTAAACGTTGGTATTGTTGGCGGTCGCATTGTCAGCGCGCGGCTCCCAGGAAGAGCGCCGCACTTGGACGGCGCAGTCGCTCTCGCTGGGCAGCGCGCTGCCCGGCGCAAGCGTGGAGAAGTGCCCGCTGCTGGACGTGCGTGAAACCGTCACGGTGACAGATGCGCTCGTGGCATGGTTTGCGGCGCTGTCGCGGGCGGTTGCCGCAAGCGCATGCGTGCCCGGCTCCGCAGTCGTCGTATCCCATGTAATTGTGTAAGGCATGCCTGTGACTTCGGAGCCCAGTGCGGCGCCATCCAGCAGCATCTGCACTCCGGCAACGCCTTTGCTGGAAGCTGTCGCTGTCACGTCGATTGTGCCGGAAACCGTTGCCCCGGAGGTCGGTGAGGAGATCGCAATGACTGGCGGGATCGTATTCATGCCGCCATTGCCACCGCCTCCGCAGCCGCTCAGCATCATCTGAATCTGACCGATCGCAGTGACGCAGACAACCATGAGAACCACGCTGCGCAGGCGGGGCTTCCTGTCCGGTCTCAAGCCAAAAAACAGTGCCGATTTATCGATAGGATTTAGGCTCTTCAAATTCGCGATCATGCCTGGGCTCCGAGAAGAGCAATCCGTCAATTGTTGCGGCCAGGGCTCCTGCACGAAATTGATATGGCTAACTGCCCTGCCACGTCAACGCGGGGTGTTGAACGACCATTCTTCCAGCAACATGGTTGAACTTTGTAGTCACGAAGGTGCTGACCAGATACTTCCAATAGAGCAAGCCCACACTAGCCAACCAGACTTCTTGGTTCCAGATGGTCTCTTCATCTTTCACTTTTTGCCGCCCAGTATTCTTCGCCACGTCCAATCCCCTCACGCCACGGTACCATTCGCCGTGACTTTGAATCGCCTGATTAGATCGACCATCCAAATCACTACGGCGGCAGGGCCGGTAGCCGCCATATTTCCTCTCTAACACCGCTCAGATGCGCACGAGACCGATCGGTCGCTAAATTATCTATCACCGCCGCGTGTAAAACCAGCAGGGACAAATGAAACCGATCGGTCTCATCGCGCATCGAATGGGAAATGGAACGAGCCGAGAGCTTTATGAACAATCCTTTTTCTCTCCACTCTCAATTGTTGCGAGGACTTGCCACAAAAGCGGCCAGAGCAACGGCAAAGCCAGCCGCGTATGTCTGCATCTCGGCCTTCGCTCTCCTGGTTGGTTGTGCGGTTGGACCAAAATATCGACCGCCGACAACGCAGTTGCAACCATTCCATAACGCTCCGGCAATCGCCTCCCGTGTTCCAACCGCCAGTCCACCTCCTCTTGATACGTGGTGGAAGGGCTTCAACGATCCGGAACTGACGCGCGTCGTTCAACGCGCCCTTGATCAAAACCTCGACCTACAAGCAGCGTTGGCTCGTGTCCAGCAAGCTCGCGCCGTTGCCAAAGAGGCCGGGGCAAGAAGGCTTCCATCAGGGGATTTGAATGCCCAGGCTCAAACCTTCCATCAGTCTCTCGAAGGCCCGGTCGGACGCTTCGGACCCAGCCTTCCCGGCTATAGCCGGGACCAGGCCTACTACGATCTGAATGTCGGCGCCAGCTGGGAAGCTGACATTTTTGGAAGCTCGAGAAGAGGCGCTCAAGCGGCTATGGCGGAAGCGCAGGCGGCCGAGGCCTTGCGGATGGGAACACGCATCTCCGTCGTTGCCGACGCGGCCGATGCCTACCTGCAAATCAGGGGAGCACAGACCAGGATCGCCTTGGCCCAAGATCAGATTGCGACCGATGAGCATCTCGTGCAACTGGTTCAGCAAAGAAGGACCGCCGGAATTGCTTCGGAAAGAGAGCTTGCCCAAGCCGAGGCGCTCCTATCTCAAGCAAGAGCAACCGTACCACCGCTTTTGATCACGCTGGAGTCGCAACTCAACCGGCTCGACGTGCTGCTCGGTACCCAGCCGGGAACTTATGCAGCGGAGCTTGCCGACGTCTCGGATATTCCCGCGGTCCCATCAATTGCCGTCACAGAGCCAGCTTCAGACTTGTTGAGACGCCGTCCTGACATCATCGCCGCCGAAAGACGCGTGGCGGCTTCGAACACCCGTATTGGCCAGGCGCTCGCCGAATACTATCCGAAAATTTCGCTTGCCGGAGTCCTGGGGAATGAGAGCATCGCTCCCGGAAGTCTTTTCAAAGAGAGGACGTTCCAGCCAAGCGCCGTTGCCGGCCTTCGCTGGCGGCTCTTCGACTTTGGGCGAGTCGATGCCGAGGTGAAGCAGGCTCGTGGTGCGAACGCGGAAGCCTTGCTGCAATACCGCTCTTCAGTCCTCCGCGCGACCGAAGACGTGGAAGATGCCTTCAGCGCGTTGGCACAGTCAGAGTCGCGCCGAGATGAGATTGTCCGCGAGATCGATTCTCTTCAGCGGGTGAAGGATCTTTCCGAACAGTCTTACAAAGCTGGAGTAATACCACTCACGGATGTTCTTGATGCAGACCGTCAACTGCTTGTAGCGAAAGACGATCTCGCTCTGACCAGAGAAACCGCAGCGCGCGCGGCAGTCGCTTCTTTCCGGGCTCTAGGAGGCGGGTGGACACCCTGATCGGGTCCTTCCTTCTATGAGCATCTCTGGGAGGCGTATCCGCTGTCCAGGAATGAAATTGAAATTTGATTATGGAGGTGTTGTCTTGGCAACAAATAGTACGGACACCAGGTCCGCGAGTTGGAGCGAGGTAATCATGAGCAACCAGAAATCATTAGTCCTGGTCACTGTTGTCTCCTTCCTATTAGCTCTTGCAGGCTGCACAGCACATGAGCAACAAGACCCAAGGACTAAGCCGGAGTTGGTGCGTATCGTAGCGGTTGGAGCTGCGCCGGGCGGTGACCCCGCGTTCACCGGCGTGGTCACGGCACGTGTCCAAAGTGATCTGGGCTTCCGAGTTCCTGGCAAGGTCACCAAACGTTTCGTCGACGTTGGGCAGATTGTTCGCGCCGGCCAACCGCTAATGCGCATCGACGTTACCGACTACGCGCACGTCATCACGACCCAGACCCAAAACGTGGAGGCTGCGAAAGCAAAAGCAGTGCAGGCAGCGGCTGATGAAGCGCGATACCGCGGATTGGTCAGTACCGGTGCCGTCTCCGCTTCGACCTACGACCAACTCAAGGCGACTGCGGATGCAGCGGAGGCTCAGCTTGCCGCAGTGGAAGCGCAGGCCCAGGTAGCGAAGGACGAAGGAGACTACTCTCTCCTGGTTGCCGACGCTGACGGGACCGTGGTGCAAACACTAGCCGAGCCAGGACAAGTAGTGGCCGCGGGCCAGACTGTCGTGAAATTGGCCCACGCGGGTCCACGCGAGGCGGCAGTCTACCTGCCTGAGACGATTCGTCCGGCCCTCGGATCAATCGTGCAGGCTACGTTGTACGGCGAAGCCGCGAGCGTGCCAGCCCGGTTGAGACAGCTCTCCGATGCTGCCGATCCCTCCACGCGGACCTTTGAAGCCCGGTATGTTCTTGGAGGCGCGGCCGCAAAAGCTCCTCTCGGCGCAACCGTTACTATCCAGATCCCAGAGTCCGCTGACTCCGATTCCATGCAAGTTCCTCTTGCTTCGATCACGGATCGTGGCCAAGGGCCCGGCGTCTGGGTACTCAACAAAAACACATCCACAGTTTCCTTTCGGTTGGTCAAGGTGCTTCGCACCGATAACGAAGATGCCACCATTGCGAATGGGCTGCAACCAGGAGAAGAGATTGTCGCGCTAGGCGCACATCTTCTCAGCGACGGACAGCACGTCCGCGTTGCCGGCAGGAAGGCGGCGGTCCAGTGAACAACTTCGAGATTCACGAACCTGATTTCGAGAAAGAACGAAACACCAAGCAAGGCATCAACCTTTCCGCTCTTGCGGTACGGGAACGGTCTGTCACTCTCTTCTTTCTTCTTGCCATGGTCATTGCTGGAGCATTTGCCTACTTCAATCTGGGTCGCGCCGAAGACCCACCCTTCACGGTCAAGGTATTTACGGTGACGGCGGCATGGCCGGGCGCTACCGCGCAGGAAATGCAAGACCTGGTAGCGGAGCCGCTTGAAAAGCGGATGCAGGAGCTTGCTTATTACGATCATGTGGACACATTTACGAGGCCAGGTCTAGCTTTTCTCACGGTAACGCTGAAGGACTACACGCCCCCCGAAGATGTTCAGGAAGAGTTCTACCAAAGTCGCAAGAAGATTTTCGATGAAACCTCCAAGCTGCCGCAGGGAGTCTTTCCGCCAGTGGTGAATGACGAATATACAGACGTGATCTTCGCCGTCTACTCGTTGGAGGCGCCTGGCCTCCCGCTTCGCCTGCTCACGCGGGAGGCGGAAACACTACGCCAGGATTTGTTGCACGTTCCTGGGGTCAAGAAGGTCAATATCCTCGGAGAGCAACCGGAGCGTATCTTCGTCGAGTTTTCGTACGCCCGCATTGCGACCCTTGGGGTCAATGCGCGTGACATCTTTGACGCTCTTGTCAGGCGGAACGCCGTGACGCCCGCTGGGTCGGTCGATACGCAGAACCAGCAAGTGTTTATTCGCCTGGACGGAGCTTTCGACGACCTGCAAAAGATACGGGATACTCCTATTACCGCAGGTGGGCGAACGTTGAAAGTATCGGAAATCGCCGAGGTTGAACGCGGCTACGAAGACCCCGCCACATTTCTGGTCCGTCACAACGGCGAGCCGGCGATGATGCTCGGTGTCGTAATGAAAGATGGCTTCAACGGCTTGGATCTAGGAAAGGCGCTTCAAGCTGAGCAAAAGAGGCTGCAGACAAATTTGCCCGCTGGAATCAGCTTTGCCAAAGTCATGGACCAGTCGGTGATTATCAAAGATGCGATCGATGAGTTCCAGTTAAAATTTTTCGTTGCCCTTCTGGTTGTGATGATCGTTTGCCTGATAAGTCTTGGCTGGCGGGTGGGTATCGTTGTTGCGGCAGCAGTTCCCCTCACGCTTTCGACGACGCTGGTCATCATGCTGGCGAGCGGTAAATATTTGGACCGTATTACGTTAGGCGCCCTCATCCTTTCTCTCGGACTTCTGGTTGATGACGCGATTATATCGATCGAAACCATGGTCGTGAAAATGGAGGAAGGTTGGGACCGCGTCAGGGCGGCCAGCTATGCATGGAGCCACACCGCCGCGCCCATGCTGGCCGGGACGCTGGTGACGATCATGGGCCTGATGCCGGTCGGTTTCGCGGCGTCGAGCGCTGGTGAGTATTGCAGGAATCTCTTTTGGGTGGTCTGTATTGCTCTGCTAACCTCGTGGGTTGTTGCCGTTACATTCACGCCATATTTAGGGGTGAAGCTTCTCCCCAACATTCCTCCCATGGAAGGCGGCTACGCCGCGATCTACGAAACACCGAATTACCAAAGGCTGCGCCGGCTCATTGTCTGGTCTGTGAGGCATAAATTCCTCGTGGCCGGAGCCGTCGTTCTTATCTTCTTCGCGGCAGTGTTTGGCATGGGCCTCGTCAAGCAGCAGTTCTTTCCCAAGTCTGACAGGCCAGAGGTTCTTGTGGAAATAACGTTGCCGCAGGGTTCGAGCATCGAGACGACACAAGCCACCGTGGTTAAGATCGAGAACTGGTTGAAGCCACAGCCCGAGACAAAGATTGTCAGCTCCTATATCGGAGCCGGAGCGCCACGCTTCTTCATTGCTTACAATCCCGAACTGCCCGATCCGAACTTCGCCAAGATGATTATCCTGACGCCAAATGCCAAGGCGAGAGACAAGCTTATCCTTCGCCTTCGCGAGCAAGTTGCGGCAGGCCTCGCGCCTGAGGCGCGTGTCCGGGTAACCCGGTTTGTTTTTGGTCCTCCTTCGCCGTGGCCGATTGCTTTCCGCGTCATAGGTCCCGACCCGGCGCAAGTACGTTCTATCGCCGACCAGGTGTTGGCCAAGGCGCAAGCTAATCCCCATGCGCGGCAGGGGCATGAAGACTGGACCGAGCGTGCTCCTATTGTGCATTTCGTCCTCGACCAGGATCGGCTTCGGCTGATTGGTCTTTCGTCGAATGATGCAGGCCAGCAGATACAGTTCCTTCTCACTGGAGTTCCAGTGACCCAGGTCCGCGAGGACATTCGTACGGTGGATGTCGTTGCGCGTACTTTGGGACCGAACCGTCTGGATCCGACAAAGCTGCTCAACATGACGTTGACGAACAGTGACGGGCGGCTCATCCCGCTGAGTCAGGTTGGAAGAGTTGAAATCCAAGAAGAGGACCCGATTCTGAAGCGGCGCGATCGTCTCCCAACGATTACTGTGGAGAGTGAACTCGATGACGCGCTGGAGCCACCTCAGGTGACAGCGGAGATCGCCGAGGCCATTCAGCCCATCATCAACAAATTGCCCGACGGATACAAAATCGAGATCGGTGGCAACACTGAGGAATCAGCCAAGGCGAACACGGCTCTGGCAAGAGTTTTCCCGATCATGATCGTCTGCATGCTCGTCGTCATCATCTTTCAGGTTCGATCGCTCCCGGCACTAGCGATGACAGTCCTGACAGCACCTTTAGGTCTCGTGGGTGTTGTTCCTATCCTCCTCGTCTTCCACCAGCCATTCGGCTTCAACGCCATTCTTGGGCTGATCGCTCTGGCCGGAATACTGATGCGCAACACGCTGATTCTGATCGGCCAGATCAAGACGAACCACGATGAAGGTCTGGATACATACCACGCCGTTGTGGAAGCAACAGTCCAGAGGTCAAGACCTGTCGTTCTTACCGCGCTGGCCGCGGTGCTGGCTTTCATTCCTCTCACGTTCTCGGTCTTTTGGGGCTCGTTGGCATACACGCTTATCGGTGGAACGGCCGTCGGAACTGTCCTTACACTCGTGTTTCTGCCGGCGCTTTACGCCATCTGGTTCCGGGTGAAGCCGATTGCTGCGAAACGGAGTCAGGAAGTGGCTGTTGCCAGTTAAAAAAGATGAAAGAAGGATGGCTTTTGATGGACTGTCTTTCGTGTGCATGGGGAGATTAGGAAGCGACTTTTGCCGGCTTCGGAGACCAGTCATCGACATTTGTCGCATCGAAGCTAAGATCGTCGGAGTTTAACGGCCCGCCGGTTTGCTGGTGATCATAGTGATGCTCGTAAATCACGTACGGTCCGTTCCATTTGCGGAAGGTGCGCCAGCTCAGAGTACAGGTCCGACCGGACGCAGAGACCAAGTCGAGTGTCCATTCGGTGTGCGTCTCGTCCGTGACATCTCCAGGAATCACAGTGTTCCGAATCGATACCGACAGGCCCCCGACCTCAGCCATTATGTGAAGCGGGATCAGAAAGTTGAGAAGAAGTGAGCGCACTCTAGCCTTTCCTCGAATCGGCTCTGCACCAGTTCCGCTGCTTGCCTCAATATCCTCGGCATAAAACGCCTCGAAAATCTCAAGATATTCCTCGAAGCTTCGACTGATGTCCGCTCGGACGATGGACGCGTTCAGGACCTGCTCCTCGAACCCGATGCCGCTGTTACCGCGCGTGCTCAGTGCCGTCTTACTAGCGACTCTCATACTTGGTCTCCTGTGGTGCGGTCTGCGCCAAAACCCCATCGGAGAGAACTCATTGTCCCTCGACGAGACGCTCCCCGGATTTGGCCGCTATTCTCACGGTGTTCGGCATTGACCCAATCCACTAGTCATCTGATAGAATGAGAGACCGAATGGTCGCAAATAAATACCTGAGTGGTCCGCTGGCCGAAACCAAACGGTCTCGTGAAGCATCGAAGTAACGAAGGGTGTTGTTATGTCGAAAGGCGGTAAGACTCGACGGCGAATCGTGGCTGAAGCGGCGAGGTTGTTCAACCGGCGTGGATTTGACGGCGGCTCAATGGCCGATTTAATGGGGGCCACTGGTCTGGAAAAGGGCGGCATCTATCGCCACTTCTCAACCAAAGAAGAACTCGCTGCGGAAGCGTTTGACTACGCCTGGCAAGCTGCGACTGACGTGAACATGCAGGATCTCGATTCCATTCCAAACAGCGTCGACAAGCTGAAGCGCTTCATGTTGAATTTCATCGAGGGGCGGCGATCCGTGCCTGGAGGCTGCCCGCTGCTTAACACGGCAATCGACGCCGATGACGGCAATCCCGTCTTGCGCAAACGTGCCCGCAAAGCGTTGCATCAGTGGCAGGATCTGCTTTCGGAGATCGTCACGGCAGGAATCAAACGGAAGGAAATCAGAAATGGGGTCAATCCTAAGAAGTTGGTCAGGTTAATCGTCGGTTCGCTTGAAGGAGCACTGATGATAAGGCAGCTTGAGCGCGACCGTGAAGCCCTCCTTGAGACACAGTCTCACCTGGAGAATTATCTCGACTCTGAGGTCAGGCTATCGGCACGGGAGAAAAATTGAGCGCTTCGTAGTCTCTCAGGGCTCGCCAAAAGTCTTGGTTAAGCGCGTGCCGATTCAAGTCTGATCAGATCCTGGCTATTGGCGTTTGCTGAGCTGACGAGTCGCCGATTGTCCCACTTGTCATTTGAGGAAGACTCGTCTACATGGGCGGCGGCAGAAGCAGTGATTTGCGAACTGCTGGAGAACTGGGCATTAGGGGTTCGCACAAGGCCAGCTTGGGGTTGGTGCTTCGATCTACGCCGGCTGAAGTCGTTGCGATTGGATCAGATTAAGTTGTGACATTGCGGAGCGAGGGATCTATCTTCCCTGAAAGGCGCCGGCCTCGAAAAGCTCGCGGCTATAGAGATCCCTCCCCTTCGGCAAGCTCAGGGTCGGGATTTCAGAAAAAGGGCTACTTCAAGTATTGCAGCATCTCTTTGAACGACGGCGAGCCTGACTTCCCGAGCAGCTCGTAAATCATCATCTCTGTCGATGAAATCACTGTGCCCGCTTCCTTCATCCTTTCCAGGCCAAGCTTCCAGTTGAGTTCGGCGCGAGAGCCGACGGCGTCGGCAGCCACGTGAACGTTCAAGCCCTGGTTGAGTGCGCCCAGAGCCGTCTGCATCACGCAGATGTGGGTCTCCATGCCGCACAGTAGCAGTGTGTTTCGGCCTGCGAGCATGCTGATGGCGGAACAGAACTCACCGTTGCCGAAGCATCCGAACTCCAACTTGTCGACAGGTTTGTTGCCGGGCAACAATGACATGATCTCGGGGACGGTCTGTCCCAGCCCTTTCGAATATTGCGTAGTCACGACCACCGGCAACGAGAAGGTGTTGGCCAGGCGAATCAGCAACTGCGAATTGCGTATGAGCCGTTCCTTTTCGTGGATCGGCGGCAGCAGTCTCTCTTGAATATCGATGACGCCCAGAACACAATCATCGGCGCGCAGCGGCCGGCGCGCGACCTCAGAGTGGGAAATGGTATCAACAGAAATAGTTGCCATAGCAAGATTGTAGTCCGAGCGGCCACGTTTGGACGGCAAGTCGCAGGGGTTTTTGGAGCCGGCCCGGTCTCGACCAGGAACGAGACTCCGGCTAGTACAGCGACCGCTTGAAAACTCCTGCTTCTTTTTTGGGGGTTGTGTGAGGGCACGGCTGACCCATGCAGAACGCGCCCAATAAGACACGGGCCTTCTAGCGCCTGGCGATCACGGTGCGTCAGGCTCTAAAGGCATCTTTGAAGCACGCACTACTTTCGTAGTTGGTAGTGAGTAGCCGCACTATCGAAGTGTCATCCCGATCCGCCTCAGAGGGAGAGGGATCTGCTCCGCAGAGTTCAATGCGCACCGTTCTCGCCTCAAGTTCCGCGGAGCCGATTCCGCGCTCCGCTCCCAATGAACAACCTAAGTACCAAGCGCACCTACTTTAACGCGGAGACGCGGAGGCGCGGAGAAAGATCTGGTCAGAGGTGGCAATGTGCGTTCCAGCAGAGTCATCGTCACCCATGGCCCGAACCTCCCAATCGTCCTCCGCGTCTCCGCGTCTCCGCGGTTTAAGACCTTTTGTTCATTCCTGTTTCAACCTGCCCCCCGGGCAGGTGCGGGATCGGAATGACACGTCGGGCCCCTAAAGCAAACACGTTCCTCCACGGCACTAGCAGCTAGAAGCCAGAAGCTAAGGGGTAAGAGCTGGATGCTACAAATGTTCGTCCGGCACGGTCACGGCTCTCGATCCATGTCGAGATTGCCCCTCGCGCCATGCGGTCGTCTGCCAATTGTCCTTGGCGGGATCTTGTTTGATCCAGGGCGGCAGGTCCAAGCGCAGATACTGAGCCAGGGAGATGGCGTAAGGCTCGTAGAGACCGCGAATGCGGGCGAGTTCGGCGTCAGCCTGTTCGTCATCCCTCAGGTTGAGGCCAAGCTCGCGTAATTGCCCGCGGATCGCCGCCAGGGCTTGCGGCCCCAGGCGATTCGAGGCGCCGACCCCGTCCGGCGGGGCGTTGAACACCTGGGTCAGATCGACGAGCGCGTGGCGGGCGATGGCAAAAGTCATTCGCGCCTGGTACTGGCACATGCCTCCCAGGCCAACCATGGCCAGCGTACAAACATCCAGGATAACGGTAAGCGAGGCGATCCAAGACTGATTGTCGTGCTGCGAGCGAAAATACGCGAGCGGCGGATAGGAAAGATGGCTCTCCATCAACTCGGCCGCCCAGCGCTCCCAGTCATGAAGTACCGCGGTCAACGCGTCCATGCGCTCGCCTGTGCCGGCATGACGGCGCAGGAGCTCAAAGGCCGTGGGCGGCGAGCCGGCCCGCGCGTCGAGCAGGGAGATCGTGACCTCGCGCCTGGAAAACGACTGGTACAAAACCGGCAGATAGCCGATCACCAAAGCCAGAAAGCCGAAACCAATTCCGGCCTCCAGCACGACTACGAAACGGGCTAGCGGAGAGGCTGGCGTGATATCGCCGAGGCCGAGCGTGAACAGGGTGGTGCCGCTCAAATAGAGAGCATTGCCGAACCTGCTTGGGAGCAGCGTTCCGGAAAACCTGTCGCCGTCGCCGAAGTGAATCAGGGCAAAGCCCAAGACCAGGCCAACCGCCCAAAAGGCCATGAGCAAGAGCAGAGAGAGGGGTCCGTAGTAGCTGAGCAGCGCGTCACTTTTCTTTCGGCTTTTGCGCATGCCGGCCAAGGCGGCATACGGAATCCAGGTGCTGCGATAAAATAGTCGCGTCACTCGGAAGTGGCGGGTCACGCGGCGGGGAAGCACGATGGTTTCAAAGGTTTCCCACAGCACCGTCAGCACCAGGGCAACGCCCGCGAGAAAGGCTAAAGGATTCGGCACAGGACCCTCACGTAATAGTTTAGATTACCTGAATCGCGGAACCAACTAAGGTTATCCAATGCAGTTGCAAAGGAAAAGCAGCCCAAAAAGCCAAGACGCATGAAAACCCTTCTCCACAGTCTAATCGATCATCCATACGTCGTCCTGCTGTTGTCCGGCGTGGTTGAACGCATCGGCTTTCCGCTTTTGCTGTCGCCGGTGTTGGTGGGAGCGGGCGCGCTGGCAGCCGCCGGGCAGGTGCGGTTGGATCTTGCATTGTGGGTCACGCTGTTGGCCTGCGTGGTCGGCGATACTCTCTGGTTTGAGCTGGGGCGGAAGAGAGGTGACTCTGTACTCTCCACATTGTGCCGGATTTCGTTCGAGCCGGAGAGTTGCATCCGCCGCTCCAAGAACTTTTTCGAGAAAGGCACAGATCGCACATTATTGTTCTCCAAATGGCTGCCTGGCTTGTCTCACGTGATTCCAGCCGTTGCCGGCCTAAGTGGAGTAGGACGCCAGAGGTTCTTCGTCGCGAACCTTGCCGGGTCCGCCCTGTGGATTCTGATCCTTATGCTGGCGGGTTACCTTTCGATCGAAAGAATACATGTGGCTTCAGCCGTCGGCCCGATTGTTTTCGAGGCCGGTTTGTTCCTGCTCGCAGCAAACGTCGGCTTTAAGTTCGTTCAAAAGCGTCGTTTCCTCCAGGATCTATACAAAGCCAGGATCACGCCGGACGACTTGAAGCAAATGTTGGACGACCGGTGCACTGTCGTGATATTGGATCTTCGCCACCCGCTCGATTCAGTGACCGATCCGCGGACACTGCCCGGCGCCATCCGCGTGCTGCCCGATGATGTCACTGCCCGAGCTGACATTCTGCCCAAGAATCAGGAGATCGTTCTCTACTGTACTTGACCGAGCGAAGCGACGAGTGCCCGGGTGGCACAAAAACTGCAAAAGCTGGGAATTCAGCGCGTGCGTCCACTGCAGGGCGGTTTCCGTGCGTGGAAGGATCTCGGATATCCGCTGGCCCAGCCGGTGGAAATTGCGTGGCATACGGCGGTTCAGCTCGCCGTGCGGCCGAGCGCACCATCACCGGCTGAACGAGTGGGCGGGAATTAGCCCTGTGCGTGATGCCGTACGTCGGCGCCGCGGACCCAAAAAATTACGTCTTCGGCGATATTCGTCGCGTGATCGGCTACGCGCTCGAGGTTGCGCGCAACAAACAGAGTGTCCAGAGCGTCGCGATGAGTTTCCACGCCGTGGGTCATGGCGAAGTCGGCGGCTTCGAAGATCTCGCGGTTCATGTCGTCGATGAGGTCGTCGCGCTCAAGAACGGAGTGGGCGAGATCGGCGTCCGCGGTCAGGAACGAGTTCAGAGCGTCGCGCACCATCTGGATCGTCAGCGATGCCATGCGGGGAATGTCGACGTTCAGCGGCGCTTTGGGATAGTTCACCATGTCCATCACGCGCTCGACGATGTTCACCGCTTGGTCCCCGACGCGCTCCAGGTCGGCATTGATCTTGATGCAGGCGATGATGAAGCGCAGGTCGACGGCCATGGGCTGCTGCATGGCCAGAAGATCAACCGCGAGCTCATCTACCTCACGCTCCGCGGCGTTGATCTGAGGCTCGTCGCGCAGCACCAGCTGGCAAACCGCGACGTCGCGGTTCTGGAAGGCGCGAACCGCACGCTCCACAGCCTGTTCGGCCAATCCACCCATCGTCAAAAGCTTCTGCTTGAGCTCGTCGAGTCCCTGATGAAACCGGGTACGCGTCATCCGAACCTCCCTGTGATGTAGTCTTCAGTGCGTTTGTCGGAAGGCTTGGTAAACATGGTCTCCGTCTTACCGAACTCCACCAGGACCCCCATCAGAAAAAACGCCGTATAGTCAGCCACTCGGGCCGCTTGTTGCATATTATGCGTCACAATCACGACGGTGTACTGCTTTTTCAAATCAAAGATCAAATCTTCAACTTTGGCGGTTGAAATGGGATCGAGCGCCGAGGCCGGTTCGTCCATGAGCAGGACATCCGGTTCTACGGCGAGCGCCCGCGCGATGCACAGGCGCTGCTGCTGGCCTCCGGAAAGGCTGGCTCCGGATTTCTTTTTCAGATCGTCCTTGACCTCGTCCCAGAGCGCGGCCTTGTGCAGCGAGCTTTCCACAACGTGATCAAGCTCTTTGCGATTGCGGAAACCGTTCAGCTTCAAGCCTGCAGCCACATTGTCGTAGATGGACATGGTGGGGAATGGATTGGCCTTCTGAAATACCATGCCCACACGGCGGCGGATCCACACCGGCGAAACGCCTTTGCCGTACACGTCCAGGTCGCCAATCGCCACGCGGCCCTCGACTCGAGTGTCGGGCAGAGTCTCATGCATGCGGTTCAGGCAGCGGACGAAGGTAGATTTGCCGCAGCCGGAAGGGCCGATGATCGCCGTCGTCTGTTTGTCGGCCAGTTCCAGATTGATGTCGAACAGCGCCTGCTTGGGTCCGAACCAGGCGTTGAGTTTTTGGACGTGAATGGCTGCGTCCATTAAACGGCCCCCTTGATCATGCCGCGGCCGGCGACCCAGCGGAAAACAATCACGGTCAACATGATGATTGTGATGAGCACCAACGCGGCGGTCCAGGCTTGCTGGTGGGCTTGCTCGTACGGCATGATAGCGTAACGGTAGATTTGCAAGGGTAGCGCTGCCGTCGGCTCATTCAGCTTCATGTTCCAGAAGGCGTTGCCGAAAGCGGTGAACATCAGCGGCGCGGTCTCACCGGCGATGCGGGCAAAGGCCAGCATGATGCTGGTCACGATGCCGGAGCTTGCTGTGGGTATCACCACGGAAAGCGTAGTGCGCCAGTGGGGAATCCCCAACCCCCAGGCAGCTTCACGAATGGGTTGCGGCACCATGAGCAAGACTTCCTCGGTGGTACGGCTGATGATGGGGATCATCATGATGCCCAGAGCAACACTTCCTGCCAGCAAGGAAAAGTGCCTTTGCGTGACCACTACGAGAGCCCAGGCGGTCATGCCGATCACAATCGAAGGCACACCGTTGAGCACGTCAGCGGTAAATCGCACGATGTTGCCCCACTTGTTGCGGCCGTACTCCGCCAGAAACACGCCGGTGCCGATGCCCAGCGGAATTCCAATTCCGCTGGCCACAGCCAGAAGCATCATTGAGCCGACAATGGCGTTGGCCATGCCCCCGCCGATTTCGCCCATCGGCTTGGGGATTTGCGTGAAGAAACTCCAGGTCAGCGCGGGCAAGCCGCGATACACCACCGTTGCCAGGATCAGGAACAGCGGCACGGTGACAATCAGCGCCGCCAAGGTAAACGCGCCGAGAGCCAGGCCGTTGCTGAGCCGGCGTCGCCAATGGATGTTCCGTGAAGGTAGGTTAGGCAAGGGTCCTCGAAGGCGCTCCTCGCGTGATCGACCACACGAGCAGTCCGGCCAGAGCATTCACGACCAACGTAATCGCAAACAAAACCAGAGCGGCCTCGGTCAACGCGCTCAGATGAGTGTCGCCCACAGCTTCGGTAAACTCATTGGCAATCACGCTGGCGAGCGTGTAGCCCGGCGCAAACAACGACTTGGCGATCTCGGGACGATTGCCGATCACCATGGTTACGGCCATGGTTTCGCCGAAAGCCCGGCCTAGGCCCAGGATCACTGCGCCCAAGATTCCAGAGCGGGCGTTGCGCAAGACCGACATGCGCAGCATCTCCCAGCGGGTTGCTCCCAGCGCGAGCGCCGCTTCGCGTTGCTGGCGGGGCACCGCGCGTATGACCTCGCGCGTGATCGACGAGATGATCGGCAAGATCATGATGGCCAAGATTACCCCGGCGGCGAGCATCCCAAAGCCGTACTTGGGTCCGGTGAAAAGGCCCGTCCAGCCCAAGGTTTTGGCTAGAAACGGCTCGACATAGACGCGGAGGAATGGCGCCAGGACGAAAATTCCCCAGAGCCCGTAGATCACGCTGGGAATCGCCGCCAGCAATTCCACGAGCAGGGAAAGAACAGCACGAAGGCGTCGTGGGCAAATCTCGGTAAGGAACAGCGCTGTTCCTAAAGAAAGAGGGACGGCAATAATCAGAGCCACCAGCGACGACACCAGAGTGCCATAGATAAAAGGAAGCGCGCCAAAGTTCTCCTCCACCGGGTCCCAGATGGTCTTAATCAAGAACGAAAAGCCGAACTTGCTGAGCGAAAGGTGCGACTGGGATATTAGCCCGAAAAGAATCAGTCCTACAGTCCCCACCAAGGCCACGGCGCAAAGGCTCACCAGGGAACGGAAAGCAACGTCCGCAAAAAGGCTTTCCTTGGTTCGCAACCTGCTCTTGGGAACGATGTTCAGCTCTTTTGATTCCCCTGGCTCAGAAATCGCCGGGCCCGTTTCAGAATTTAGACGCGAGCCGCTCGCGGCTGAGGGCTTGGGGACGGTGTACATGCCTGCACGCTACCAGATCAGTGTTAAAAGACGATTAAAAGAGCGCCGGGAGTCTTGCTGAACCGGCGCCCAGTGCAAGGAGCGAGGGACAAGAAGCCTGGTCCGCGTCACAGGTCAGGTGATCGCGGACCAGGTGTACAGCAACTACACTATGGGAGCACGTAACGCACACTCAGGTAGCCCATGCTGAGGTGCGCATTCTTCGGGTTGCCGGCGGCCACATTCACGAACCATGGCGAGCGGGTTAAGTACGAGTACTGCGTGACCAACAACACGGCGCCGTATTGCGGGCTCTTCCAGAAGGTCTGCGTCCAATCCAAAGTTCCTTGCTGGATTGCACGGTTTTGGTTTGCGGCACCGGTCTCATTCCCGCCAAATCCGACGCAGGGCTTGCCAGCGCATGGACCTGCGCCACCGGCGGTCAGGTCAGGGAAGAAGTTACGCTGGGCGTAGAGTCCACCATAGTAGAGGCCGAGCTGCGTCTTGGGCATAGGCAGTAGTTCAAACCCTACCGTCCCGGTCCCGGCATGAACCAAGGATGGACTGGCATCGAATCCCGCGCCTGCCACAATGGGCGCCACGACCGCCTGCGGAGCCAGGCCAATCATGTAGCGACCGAGACCGGTGCCGTACAGACCATTGGCGAGGAAGCGAACATTCTTCATCAGCTCGAAATTAAAAGCTGCCTGAGCGCCTCCGCCGACCTTGGAGTGCGAGGTGAACGCGGTCGCACCACCAGTAGGCACGATGCTGGTCTTCACCGTGGTCAGCATGCCGCCGAGTTCGACGTGGTAGTGCCGCCCGGCTAGATCCGAATCCCAAGCCAGTTTGGTGTTGAGGTCGGGCGCCACGTTAGGGATACCGGAAGTGCCGCCGCCGGTGTTGTTGTCAAACTGCCCCCCGACAAACTGTTGGGCGTTCGTAGCGGAGTTGAACGCGGCTGGGAAAAGTACTTCGTTGCCGACAAATTGTTGCGCGTTTTCAATCCCCAAGCCCCACGCAAACTTATCGTTGGCATGCCAGACGGCGCGGAAGGTGCCGGCGCGGGTGTGGTTGATGCCGACGTGGACGTTAGCGTCCTCGCCGAGCGTCAAGGCCAGGTCGGAAGGCATCGGCGAGAGCCCGGTGCGATTCGGCGTCATCAGCCCCCAGGCTTGTCCGCCCAGGAACTCCCACTGCCCACGGCGCAGATCCAGCCAATAAAGTCGCAGGCGCGCGGTGTGGGGGTTGGTGCCGACAAAGACGTTGCCGGCGTCATTGCCATTGAGGTCGCCCTCGATGTAGGCGCGGACCTTGTTTTCCTTGAACGTGGTGTCGATGTTCAAGTTGAAGCGCGAATATTGTCCTGTACTGCGGTACTCGGTCAGATGTCCCTGGGGCGTGTTGCTGAAGGGAATCGAACCGAAGCTGGTGGAGGCTGCGTTGGTGGTGTTGGTACTGCGGAAAATGTTCTCAAAATCCACGAAGCCGCCGGGAGTAAACTCCGCTCCACCGATGCGGAAGGATAGAGGCGATTCTCCCGGCTTCTCCTGGACATCGCTGGCGACAGTCGTTGTCGCCGGGGAAGGAGCGGTATAGGTTGCATCCACGACCTTGGCTTGAGCATTCTTTTGCTCCGCTAGCTGTTGCTGCAGCATTTCAATCTGCTTCTGCTGCTGCGCCATCGCGTCTTGCAACGATTTGATCTGGTCGGCAATCTTGGCCGTGGCATCCGCTGATCCAGTATTATCCGGCGAGCTACTCTGGCCAAGCATTAGACTGGAAGCCAAGACCACAAGAAAAACAGGTCCAAACAATTTCATTGCGATATCTCTCCTTTGCACGGTGCTGGTCACTTCTTTTTTTGCTACTAATTTCTCCGCCTAATTTGAAACGCTTTGTGATTACTGCCCCTTGCTCTTGTGCGCCGGGCTCTTCGGCCCGGGCGCATCCTTCGGACATCTGCACCATGCGTGGCCCATGATAAGCTCGCAGCCCGAAAAACTGCGCACAACTTTCTCCGCGTCCTGGTTTCGTTACCGCCAGGGCCCTGTAGCGCTACGTGGTGCCGCCGTGCTTATTTCTTGGCCTGTTGTTTGTTTTTGTTCTTGTCGGCTTGTTTGTTGTCTTTGATCTTGATCTCTTTGATCCGGGCCTTGACTTTCTTCGCCACCGCGTCGGGAAGAGGCGCGTAGGCCAAAGCCTTAGTCATGCCCTGACCCTGATTGACCATCCACGTAAGGAAGTCGACGAACGCCTTCTCTTTGGTTGCGTCGCTCCACTCCACCGGAACCAGAAGCCAGGTAAAGCTGCTGATGGGATAAACGTCTTTCCCCGGTGGGTTAGTGATCGAGACGCGGAAGTCATCCGGCATATCTTTCACCGATGCCGCGGCTGCGGTAACCGACTCCAAACTCGCCTTAACGAATTCTCCAGCAGAGTTCTGTACGCTGCCGTAAGGCATGTTGTTGGAGATGGCGTAGATCAGCTCCACGTACCCAATGCTGCCCGGCGTCTGTTTTACCGTCCCCGAGACTCCTTCGTTGCCTTGCCCCCCCACGCCGACGGGCCAGTTCACGGCTGTGCCCCGCTTCACTTTCTCTGCCCACTCCGGGCTTACCTTAGTGAGATAATCGGTCCAAATGTACGTTGTGCCGCTGTTGTCGCTGCGGTGGACCACAATGATATCGGTATCGGGGAACTTCACGCCGGGATTCGCTTTCGCCAGCCGCGAATCATTCCACTTCGTGATCTTTCCCAGGAAGATGTCGGCCAGAACATCCGGAGTGAACTTGAGCTCGCCGCTCACGCCCGGAATGTTATAAGTCGGCACATCGGCGCCTAACACCGTCGGGATGTGGAAAATTTTGAAGGGCGTCTTGGCGAGCTGGTCGTCGGTCATGGGGCCGTCGCTGGCGCCAAAATCGACAGTGCCGCTCTGCAGTTGCCGTATCCCGCCGCCGCTGCCGATCGACTGGTAGTTGATCTGAATGTCTTTGTGTTGATTGTGATATTCGCTGAACCACTTGGAATAAATAGGATAGGGAAACGTGGCGCCGGCGCCGTTCAAGTTCGTCTGGGCGGATGCGCTCCCCAGACATACCGCCAGCAACAACGCGACAAATAGTTTGAGCCGCATTGCAACCTCCTCAGAATTGTTCGATCTGCTGTACAAGGCACTTATAGGGCAGCTTTGTTACAAATCGGTTAAAAGAGGATGAATAGGAAGTAAAAATCGCCTAACAGGAAAATACGGTATTGGGCCGGACCAAGAACCCGGTCCACAACAGGGTGCCACCAACCGAGATCGTTTTTTCAGCACGGAGGAACGGAGTGAACGGAGGACTTGGCAGCCTGACCTGCGGCTTATTTCTTCCTCCGTTGCCTCCTTTCCTCCGTGTTGGGGGTTTTCAATGGGGCCATCTCTAAGCGCCGGGTAGAGTAAAGAAGAATGTTGATCCGTGGCCCACACTGCTCTCCACGCGGACGGTTCCGTTGTGATTCAAGACGATGTGCTTTACGATGGCCAGGCCCAGCCCCGTGCCTCCGGTTTCGCGCGAACGCGCCTTATCCACCCGATAGAAGCGCTCAAAAATTCGGGGCAAGTGCTCGGAAGCAATCCCCGGCCCGAAATCCTGAACGAAGAACTCAACCGTGCCCGGTTGCTCTGTAGCCCCGAGCACCACCTTCTTTCCGCTTTGGGCGTAGCGTAGTGCGTTGCTGACCAGGTTGGAAAATACTTGGTGGATAGCATAGGCATCGGCCACAACTGAAACATCTGGTACGGAGGCAATGGTGAGCTCCATTTCGGCAAGCTTGGCGCTCTCCTGCATGGCGGAGACGGCTTCGGCCACGAGCACTCGCGCCGCGTGAGGACGCAGGTCGAGTTTCTCCTCGCCCGACTCCACGCGGGCGAGCACGAGCAGATCTTCGGTCAAGCGGCTCATGCGCTCCGCGTTGCGCCGGATTACCTGCAGGAAATCCTGAGCGTGGCCGTTGGCCAGTTCATCGGACTCGAGCAGCGTCTCGGCGTACCCGCGGATCGAGGTCAACGGCGTGCGCAGTTCATGGGAGACGTTGGCAATGAAATCGCGCCGCGTCTTTTCGACGCGCTCGATCTCCGAGATGTCATGTAGCACGCTGACCACGCCGCCATCGGGCAGCGGTTCCGCGGTAATCGAAAATGAGCCTCGTCCCGCGAGCGAAGACGCGATCTTGCTTTCTCGTTGTTTCGAGCGCAATGCGGCCCGCAGAGTATCGAGAAAATCGGGATGCCGGACCAGTTCGGCGACAGGTACGCCCATGCGCACCGGGCGGTGGACCATGCCGGTGATCGCCTGATTGGCCCACAGCACCTTCATTTCGGGCGAGACCGCGATCACACCGTCATTCATGCTGTTGAGCAGCGCTTCCAACTCGGCGCGACTTTCGCGGACCGAAGCAAAATTCTCTTCCAGCCGGCGAGCCGTTCGATCGAGCGCCATGGCGACCTGGGCAATCTCGTCACTTCCGCTTTCGGCAATCCGCGCAGAGAGGTTTCCAGCGGCGACCTGCTCGGCGAAGCGAACAATGCGTTTCAATCGCGCCGAGATGGTTTGTGCGATGATCACGGCGAGCAACAGGGCCAAGAGCAAAGCCAGGACAGTCGCTTGCGCCAAGTTGCGATGAACGTCTGAGATATGGCCGCGCAGTGTGGCCATGGGATAGGCCAGCCGGGCGATTTTGTCCCCGCTGGGCACAGCCACATAAAGGAACTCGACACCTACCGTATGGCTCACTCGCGTAGCTGCGCCGTCGTTGCCCTTCAAGGCCGCAACGACTTCCGGCCGGCCGGCGTGATTCTCCATGGTCTTGGGATCGGCTTCGGTATCGGCCAATACCGTGCCGTCACCGGCGATGATGGTGACCCGAGTCTCGGTGATACGCGCTTCCTCTTCCGCCATCTGCTGTAAGGAGTGCTGGTGGTCGTTTTGGATTCTCAGGGCAAAGCCCCGCGCATTCTGCACCAGCAATCGCTCGATGTCGCTCTGCAGCGAGTTTTCCCAGGTGTGGCGGATGCTGAAGTCGAGAGTCAAAGTGGCTGCAGCGATCACAAAAACAAATGCCGCCAGCACCTTGAGGAAGATACGGCTCTTCATTTCGTGGCCTCGAACTTGTAACCGGCTCCGCGTACAGTCTTGAGATAGATCGGATCCTCTGGATTGGGCTCGATCTTCTCGCGCAGGCGTCGGATGTAGACGTCGACCGACCTGGGCGTGACAAAAGACATATCACGCCAGACCGCGTCCAAGACTTGATCGCGCGTGTACACTTTGCCGGGATGCGAAGCGAGAAAGTGCAGTAGGCGGAATTCCGTGGCGGTTACGTCGACCAGCTTGCTTCTCACGCTGAGCGTCATGGAATCGCAGCTCAGTTCAAAATCGCGAGTGGTGATGTTCGCTGTCACCGGTTGCTCGAAGCGTCGCAAGACGGCCTTCACGCGCGCGACAAGCTCGCGCGGGCTGAATGGCTTGCTGATGTAGTCGTCGGCTCCCAAATCGAGGCCCTGAACGCGATCGGCTTCGGAAGATTTGGCGGTGAGGAAAATGATGGGGATCTTGGCCAGGTCACGGCTCGCGCGAATTTGCTTGCAGACCTCAAAGCCGCTATTGCCGGGCACCATCACATCCAGCAGGAAGAGGATTGGAGGATTGTGCCTCGCCAGCGGCAACACCTCATTCCCCGACGGGCACACGTGGACCGCGTATCCGGCTTGCTTCAATTGAAAGCTCACCAGACTAGAGATGTCCGGATCGTCCTCCAGGACAATGATCGTTTGCTTCACCAGGCCCCCACGGATTTAGCAATTTTGATTCTAAATCGGAACCGCACACTATCCCTGGGACAATCCTCAGCGACGAGTCGGGTGTGCGACGATTGATTGCCAAAATTGCCAAAATCAACAATCCCGGCGATTTTGGCAATTCTGGCAATCTTGGGTAGTGGGTTCGTTTGTTTTGCCCCAACACCCCAGCCCTGTCATCTTGAGCAAGCACGAAGGAGCGTAGCGACTGAGGGCGCGTCGAAAGATCCCGAGGGTGCGTCCTCCGCCATGCCCGATACGAGGTGTTCTCCCCGGACTGCGTGTGCGAGGCTCTCCGCATGCGCGACGGCCTCTACTACAACTTCTGGGTCTAGACGCTCCGGGGGACAATCCCTGGGTAGAACTCCCTGAATCAGTATCGAGGAACAAACACTCTCGGGATCTTTCGACTCGCCCTCATCCCGCATGCGCGGGACTCGGGCTCGCTCAAGATGACAGGCTGGCGGCGCTCTTCTACCAAACGGACCCACTACCCAATCTTGGCAATGTTTGTAAGCACGTCAGCGCCACTGCTACCATAAGAGACGTGAAGTCCCCCAACGCCTACGCCTTAAAAACAGCAATAGTCCTGATTTCCGTCTTCGACTTTGCTCTAGGATCTGGAGCCGTTCCGCCTCCCAACTTGCCGCCGGTGCCAGCCACCGTGAGTTCGATTACGCCGGAGGAGCTGCGGATGCATTTAGAGTTCCTGGCCTCTGACGAGCTGGGCGGTCGCTACACGCTCTCGCCGAACTTTCCTATCGCAGCGCGATACCTGGCTGCGCATCTGGAAGCCTACGGGTTCCGCGGTGTGGGCGACAATGGCAGCTTCCTGCAGTCGTTCGACGTGTTATCCATGCGACCTGACGGCAAAAGTACCTTGGATCTTACACGCGGAGACAAGACGACTTCTTACGGATTGGGGGACTTCTTGTCACGCGGTGAGGCGAGCGGCACCGCCGAGGGGCAGATCGTGTTTGTAGGTTCGGGCATTTCGTCCGTCGCCCAAAACCATGACGACTACGTGGGCCAGGACGTGAAAGGCAAGATCGTTCTTGTCGCCGGGGGAATTCCAGCCGGAATCGATTCCTCCCGCCTGGCCGACAAAGAACAAGGTGAAGGCGCTGCGCGGGCTCACGGCGCCGTGGCCGTCTTGCAGATCGCGCCCGAGCGCTTTGCCGAGCTCATGAAGGATAAATCTTTCCAGGAGCGTGCGGGCTTGCGCGAGACTGTGCGGCTGGCCAAGGAGGGTGAAGGCGCGTTGCCGACGTTGACGCTGGGGCCGGCCCTGGCAGATAAGATCCTAACCTCCGGTGGAATGAAACTCAAGGCGGTGTACGAGGCCATCAATCAGAAAGACAGTTTGAAGCCCAAGGTGCTCAACGCCTCCGCGCGGCTTACCGTTTCGTTTCAGCAGACGCGGGTGACCACGCAAAATGTCGCGGGCGTGCTGGAAGGCACCGATCCTCGGCTGAAGAACGAGTATGTTGTCTTCAGCGCGCACTACGACCATCTGAAGACCGGCGCTAGAGGCGAGATCTATCATGGCGCCGATGATGATGGCTCGGGCACGTCCGCGCTCCTGGCCATTGCCCACGCTATGTCGCTCAACCGCCCTAAGCGCTCCGTGCTCGTGATGTTTCATGCCGGGGAAGAGCTGGGTCTGCTCGGCTCCCAATACAACACCGACTTCGCTCCTGTGGTTCCCCTCGATAAGCTGGTCGTGGATCTGAATATGGATATGATCGGACGTTCCAAGCCGGCCGGTGACCAGCTCAAAGAAGACGAGCACCTGAGTGACGCCAATACCGTGTATCTGGTGGGCTCCAACCGTATCAGCCAGGAGCTACACCAACTCAGCGAAGAGACGAATTCACAGTTCCAGAAGCTGAAGTTGGATTACTACTACAACGATGCCAACAATCCCGAGCGTATTTACTACCGCTCGGATCACTGGAATTATGCCAAGCATGGCGTGCCCATCATTTTCTACTTTGATGGCGTGCACGTGGATTATCACCGGCCGTCGGACACGGTAGACAAGATCGACTTCACCAAGATGACGCAGATTACGCGGCTGGTGTTTGAAACCGGATGGCGAATCGCCAATTTGGATCACCGCCTAAAGACGCAATAGGCGCGCTTACGGTTTGGCGCGCTTCTTCGCGTTCGATTGCGTGGGCGCAGCCTTCATGTAGGTATCGATCACCACGTCCAGTCGCTCGAAGAATGATCCGGGAGGCGGGGGATCGGACGGATCCCTTTTGCTCGTCTGCGTTGACGCCACTCGACCAGCGTCGGGAAGGCGGTCACGTTCCAGGTCGAGCGGCTCCCAACGGACGTTCATCTCCGCCTGAACAGCCAGCTGCTCGATGTAAAACCACAAGACGTGGCGTAACCGATCCAGAGACACCTTGAACTTAGCGAGAACGCGGGCGTCGGCTGCATTCTCGGCAGGCGAGCGCCTTTTGAAGGTTACCCCTTCGGGCTGATTCATCCGGCTGTAGATCTCGGTTTGAAGGGCTTCGATCTCGCTGGTGATGGTCTTGATCTGGCGCAGGATGCGGACGTTTAGGTCACCAGAGTGCGCGGTGTACGTTGAACGTCCTTCGAGTCTGTTGCGTCCTTTCATCTTTCCCCCGACTTTAGGCGATCAACCGCGAAGCTTTCACCATAATGCGGAATCGAGGTTCTTGCGAGAAGAGAACAGAGAGTGTTACCAAGAAAGGCAACAGAGGCTTTTCTGAAATCCCGAGCGGAGCGAGGGATCCCTATTGCTGCGATCGTTCTCCTTTCTGTGAATTATCGAATGCGGCGAGCAGTTTAGGGGGTGCTGATCGCTTGCAGCAGGCTCTCAGCAGGTGAGGAGCAAGCCTCAAGATTGTGGTAGATGATAGGGATCCCTCGCTCCGCTCGGGATTTCAGAAAAAGCTTTCGCAGTTGAGGCGGTTTGCCGGCCTTGCCGAAGGCGCCTCTACCCGATGCGTCGCGCCAGAACGAGTGTGACGTCGTCGGGCTGCTCCGTGGATCCGATCCAATCTTGCACGGCCGCGATGGCATGGTCGCTGATGCGGTCGAGCGGAAGATGCCGCTGGGAAGCAATGGTCTCGAGCAGGCGTTGATCGCCGAATTCGCCGAACTCGTTCTCCGGCTCGGTCATGCCGTCACTGAATGCAATGAAAAGATCGCCAGGGTGGAGTTGAACGGTTTGTTCTTCGTACTCTCGGTCGTCAAACAGGCCGACCACCATGCCCCCCGTTTCCAGGCGCCGGGTGGAACCGTCTTCGCCCAAGATGATTGGCGGAAGGTGCCCGGCATTCGAGTAGGTCAGACGGCGGTCTTCATCGTCATAGAAACCCAGGAAGAGCGTGGCGTACTTTTCCGGCTGCGTCGTCTGGTAGATGTGGCGGTTGAGCAACCACAACATCTGCGCCGGAGATGGCCGGGCAACGCGCGGCGCGACCATGGCCGTCCGGGCGTGGGAGGCGCGACCGGAAATCGCGGTCACGGGCGCTAGCTGTTCCTGCTCATACGCACGGACTGCTGAATGGATCGTGGCCATCAGCAATGCGGCCGAGATGCCCTTGCCGCTGACGTCACCCACGGCGATCCCCATCAGGTCCGGGCCATAAGAGAGAAAGTCGTAATAATCCCCGCTTACGATACGCGCCGGTCTGCAGACTCCATGCAGCTCCAGCGTGCGCGTACCCGAAACCGCCTGTGGAAACAGCTGAGCCTGAACTTCGTGGGCGATCTCGAGTTCGCTCTGCAGACGCTCTTTTTCTTTTTGCTCGACCAGCAGCTTTTGCAGAGATTCGGTCATCGAGTTAAAGGCGGTCTGCAAAGCGGCCAGTTGGTCTTTCTGGCGCACCTTGATGCGGTGAGTAAAGTCTCCGCGGTTGATATGCTCGGTCGCCTTGTATAGATTGGCTACCGAGTAGGTGATGGTGCGCATCAACCGTATGCCGATGATTAACGCAATCAGCACTACGATGGCGAAAGCAATTGCCGCCGCCACCAGAATTACTCCGATCACTCCGGTGTAGTCGCCGGTGGACGCAGAAAGCAGGGTGTACAGTGCAGAGGGTCGCGTGCTTCCGCTAAGGAACTCAAATCGTTTCGCACCGTCGTCCCAGTTCGTACTTTCAAGGATTCCACCATAAGGCAACTCGCGATCGAAAGAGGCTTGCGGTTCAGGGAGTGTTCCAACACTCAAGATCGAATCTGGTCGATCCTTACCCTGCCCCTCAGCCGACGTGACCGAGAGAACTTTGCCATCAGCAGGCGCCGAAATGCCATACATGCAGGAGGCCGTTTCTTGCACTTGCTGAGGAGAAATTGTCAATGAACCCAGCTTGCTGACGATTTTCCCAAGCAAATTTCGGTCGAGGGGAACGCTCGAGACCACCATCGAAGACCCCTTGGGAGTCGGGACGCTATTGACCGCACGCAGGTAAAGACGTTTTTGGTCGCAGACCAACCCTGCGAAACCATCCTTGAGCCATGACGGCGCAGTGTCTTTGACGATGGTGATCGAGCGTCCAGGAAACAGCACGTCAGAAGCCATGACCTGCTGTGGCGTACTGTGGCGCTTTTCGATTGCTTCAGCTGCGGCCAGGTTCGCACCTGCCAGCCGCTGCCCCTGAGCCCGAATCTCGGACATGGCCAGAAACGTGGCCAGATGTTCGACGGCAAGGTAGAGGCTTCCAGCCGCCATCGCCACAGCTAGCGTGATCGGCAGTGCGCCGATGAACAGATAAGTCACGATCAGCCGGTTGCGTACGCTCCACATCACGTGGTTGCGAAACCAGCGTAGCGTGAGAAAAATCAGAAGAAGAGAAAGAAAGAACCCGAGGAAGCCGGTCCATCCGCTCAGCGAGTCGGCGACTGACTGGACCCCAGCCAGTTTGAAAGCCCACTTCAGACCGGAGAGCAGGAGTTCCATTCCGGCCACATACAAGGTGAATCGGGCCATGCGCGTGCGCGGCTTCAAACTCAAAGCATCAAGTTTGGCCGTCGATCCGTCCCAGATTTTGCTCCAGCCCGGCAAGACTTAATGATTATAGCGGGGAGCCGATGTCCCGATGATCAGATGTCCCGATGATCCGATCTTTATCACTGGAACCCCATCACTGGAACCCCAGGGTGTTGCCTTCCTCGCCAGGTGCGAGTCGATGTGCCGGCGCGAACTCAGCGGCCAAGTGAGCCCCGGCCAGCAGCATCAGACCGGAAAGGAAAGCCCAGAACATAAGCGTTACAGAAATTGAAAACGGCCCATACACCTCCTGGAAGTCAAGCCACGGCAGCGCCTTCATGTAGGCGTACTTGGATAACTCCCACAAGATTCCCATCGCTACCGCCGCCGGCATGACGCTGCTGGCACGGACTGGCCCGTGAGGAAGAACCCAGTAGATGAGAAAGAAAATTGCGATGCTGGCCAGAGTCGCGAACAGCTTGAGGGCCACCGAGGTCAAGAACCGGAACACGATGTTGTCGCTGTGCCCGAACATCATCAAATTCAAGATGGCCTGGTTTCCGGCCGCCGCGCCCACCGAGGCCAGCGCCAAAATGCCGCACGCGAAAGATAGCGAGAGCGAGACGATCTGGTTGCCCAGATAGGAGCGGTTCTTCGCAAATCCCCAGATCTGGTTTAGCGCGACCTCCAACGGCAGGAAGACGCCTGTCGAAGTGACCAGCAGAATGAAGATCGATGCCCACTTAATTCGCTGCCGGCTTCTTACCAGAAGGACCAGCTTGTTGGTAACGAAGTCTTGCCCTGCGGGTAGATGGTCTCGCAAGAGCTGCACCACAACGTCCTGCATGTGCTGCGAGTGAAAGACATTACGGATCAGCCACATGATCAGGACCATGAACGGAAAGAATGAGAGAATCGCGTTCGCAGCCACGGAAAAAGCGAACGTGTGCGCTTCCGTCTTCATCAGGTATCGCAGTGTGGGGACGCCACGTCGCCGGAGCATCCGTTTCCAGGGCTCTATCAGGAACCGTTTGAGCCAGGAACCAGCCTCGGGTGCCAATTGCGCTGCTGAAGAAGGGTTGCTTGCCATGCGGGACTGGACTCATCCTAACAGAAAGCGCGCGAAATCAGATCCCGGCTAACGCGAAAAGTGACTTAGATTCATTAACTTTGGTCACATTGGAATTTTCTTAAACAAAGGTCTTTACAAAGACCAGAATTCCTGAATACTATGCCTAGCTCCCAAGCAAAAGATTGTAATGAGGAGCGATCCGGGTTGATGTTTTTGGACAGCTCAGTCGAACTTCACGAAGAGATCAGGTTGCAAGCGTCACGGCGAGTGTGTCCTCGCCGGCGCGGGTAGCCTCTTTTGGTTGTGGTGGAACTGGCCGACAAAGCAACAACCTCTTCTCTCATCCTGATGTATGCAGGAGAGAATTCTATTCTGAGCTGAGGCGAAAGGAGTGTTGCGTGAAAGAGAAGGGAACAGTAAAGTGGTTCAACGGTGCCAAAGGCTACGGCTTTATTCAACGTTCAACCGGAGAGGATGTTTTCGTGCATTTCTCCGCAATCCAGGAAAACGGCTACCGCACGTTGAACGAGGGCGAAACCGTTGAGTTCGAACTCTTGAAGGGTCCCAAAGGATATCTGGCCGCGAACGTTATGCGGGGCGCAAACTAGCCGCCACCCAATTCGATTTTTTGCCCCTTGCTTCGGCAAGGGGTTTTTCTTGGTTTTTCTGAAATCCCGACCCTGAGCTTGCCGAAGGGGAGGGATCCCTACGATCTTCCACCATCATAGGGACCGTAACAGATTTATCGCCTCGCCATCACGAGAATGGGTTTTTCAGATTGGAACATGGGCGTCCTCGTAGGTCCAACTAGTTCGTTGGAGGCGATATGGATCCCTCGCTGGTGCTCGGGATTTCAGAAAAAGCTGACTGTCACGCAAAGAGTTCAATTTGCTCTTCTTTCTGCCGTCCGGATGCGGGACCCTTCTTCCCGGGCTCCTCTCGCGACCGCATTCCATACTTCGCCCGATACTTCGTGACCAGCGTTGCGATCCTCCGCGCGTAGATCGTCGACACAAATGCTCGAGTGGAATATCGCTTCTCGTACTCGACCACCAGATGGGGGAATTTTTCCGCCAGGAAGGGAAGGAAGACCTTCGCCGCGCACGATTTGAGAAACAATGGTGATGCATAGATAGACCGGGCGCCGGCTCTAGCTGCGGCGCGGACCAGGCTCTCGAGATCGGCCGGGGAATCGTTGATTCCGGGGAGCACCGGCGCAAGGTTTACGCCGGCATGAATCCCGCCTTGCGCCAACTTCTTTACAGCCGCCAGGCGCAGATCCGGCCGCGGCGCGCGTGGTTCGAGCACGCGCGCCAACTCGGTTTGCAACGTTGTAATGGTGATGTGCACGCTCAGCCGGTTTTTCGCTGCGATGGCCCGGAGCAAATCCAGATCGCGGAGCACTAGGTGCGATTTGGTCACGATGCCAAGGCTCAGGCCTTCATGCAGGGCGAATTCCTCGAGAATGCTGCGCGTGATGCCGAACTTTCTCTCCGCCGGCTGGTAAGGATCGGTTGCAGTGCCGATCGCGATCGATTGGCCAGGCCGTACTTGCTTGAGCTCCTGCCGCAGCAGCCAAGCGGCGTGCTGCTTCACGTAGATCTTGCGCTCGAAATCCAGACCGTCGCGCAGCTCCATGAATTCGTGAGTGTAGCGCGCATAGCAATACTTGCAGGCGAATTCACATCCACGATAGGGGTTGATCATCCATGCAAACGGGACGCGCGAGGAGGTACATTTTGCCAACAGGCTGCGGTTCTCGATGGCTAAGTATTCAACCTGATGGCCCTCGGCGATGGCCTCCCCCTCGGCGGCCAGGCGGGCAATTCCAACAAGAGGGCTGGGCGGTTCGAGTTGGGGGAAGAGCTCGGCCATGGAATATTCGCCTTTTGTTCGCTAATAACATTCTAGCTCATCGTGTCAAGGTAGCGTTAGTTGGGCTCATTGTGGACGTCGCCAATTTCAGCCCCGCAAGGGGCGAATGAAAATAGCCGAAAGCGCCGGGAGACCGGCATAGCGTAGTGAATGAAAGAGTCACACAGTGAAGGAGTAGCGAACCACGCTGACCTCGAGTCATGCGGCGCATGCCGCAAGGGATGGGCTGAAGCGTTGACAGGGGAAAGTACGGGCCGGGCAATTGAGCCGCGAAAATTCATTACTTCGGGACGCCGACGCTCTGGCTATGTGCGGAAGGCAACACCGGGAGCGCCGAAAACGCGAGGCGCTCAGG
>Ga0209648_10000277_pt1 | contig 38448 bp, 32 predicted proteins | sample GraSoi2013_115cm_FD_185830 | JGI IMG/M metagenome (GOLD analysis project Ga0209648, IMG submission 185830) | Grasslands soil microbial communities from the Angelo Coastal Reserve, California, USA - Sample 9_17_2013_115cm (SPAdes) (version 2) | ecosystem: Environmental > Terrestrial > Soil >...
GCACACATTTTGCCTGACCTTCGCCTATTGTCACTTTATATGACTCGCAGGAACTTGACATGACACACAGATGGTGTTATCTTTCCTTTGGCCCACCGTTACGGTGGTTCATGGTTCTTTGACAAATTGGCCAGCCTCAACAGGCTTCGTACTCCCAGGGGCCGGACTATATCCGGCACCTTCAGCTCGCCGGTCACTATTTCGGCGGGTGCTAACGACGCGACGGCGTGAAGTCTACGCCCAGCGTCGCGGACTAGCGACGTTCACTTGGTCCGCGCAGGTTAAGCGCATACGACTCATGTCTATATGCATATATGTGTATGCAGACTTGAGGAGTATGACGCCCTATTGCTGCACTCTGGAGATGAGTCGTCTTGGCCTGATGTCGCTCCCTTTCGGGAATGCGCTCCAGCTGCACGGCGCACAAGCACCTAGCGCCGGAAGGGAGGCAAGGCCAATGAAACAATTCAAGGACCTTAACGCGTGCATCGCTGATCTTGAGACTTTGCGCGCGGGAAGCGACATCGGGCCCGAGCAGAAAAGGAATGTTGAAGCAGCCATTGAACAGCTGCGGCGTCTAAGGCGTAAGCCACACCCGAAATCGGCTGAAGTTTACCGATGCGTTCGGGAAGTCGCGAGCAGGCTGATCATGGCGTTCTTGAAGTAAAGCTGAAAGCATCTAACTGTTCAAAGCGACTCATGTCCCATCTCGTTCATCATGGACTACGGCAAAGCAATTAGAATCGGTAGGGCAATAGCGGGCCTTCAGCAAAAGGAGCTCGCGGAATTAGCCGACGTCGACCCGAGCCACATTTCGCTGATAGAGTTCGGCAAGCGCAAGCCCAGCCTCAACACCGTTGAAAAACTCGCCAAGGCGCTACAAATACCGGATCATTTACTCACGCTACTGGCAGCAGAGCCAGAAGACCTCGACTTAGAGGACCCGAAGGAGTTGGAGCGGGCCGCGCAGGGGCTGGCCCAGCTTCTATATCGCCATGCCGCTCACTCAAGATTTCGAGGAAAGCTGCCCTTATTCTCTAAGGAAACTTAACCTCTACTCAATGAGATGGCTTGAGAAGCTGCTCGGCCTGAGTAGAAACTACATCCGCGCGGCGGCGGCCTCAGCAGGCGGTAACTACTCACCCTTTGAAAAGCTCTCCAAGCCAAAACCCTTTCAATTAAAACCGGCGCCACCGAAGCGACGGAGAATTGATAACCCTTCAATCGAACTCAAGAAAGTACAATCATTGATCGCCAAGCGCCTCTTGCGCCCCCTTTCGTTGCCCCCGCACGTCTGTGGCGGGATCAAGGGCAGGAACGTGCTGGACAACGCCGTCCTTCATCGGAACTTGCGGGTTCTGCTAAAGATAGACATTAAACGGTTTTTCCCAAGCATAACTAACAAGCACGTTTATGCGGTATGGCGTGACTTGTTGAATTGCTCGCCCGAAATCTCAAGCCTTCTCACAAAGCTGACGACATTTGAACGCCACCTTCCTCAGGGGGCGCCCAGTAGCACAATGCTCGCAAATCTAGTTCTCTATTCTTGCGACGGTGCAATTCGGGACGAATGTTGCCGCAGAAACATTCAATATTCATCTTGGGTAGATGACTTAGCCTTTTCGTCCGACGACCCACGCCCCGTGATCAATGTTGTTATCGGCGTCCTACGAGAGGGAGGATTCCGCATTTCCCGAAAGAAACTCGAAATCGCAGGGCCAGCGTCACGGAAAATCTTGAACGGCGTCGTGCTTGGCCGGCGGTTGGGTATACCGCCCGATCGGCTGTCAGGGATCAGATCCGGCATACACAAGCTTCGTCAAGGATACGTACAATCGGCGCAAATCGAGGGTTACGTGCGGAGCCTCCGTGGCAGCATTGCCCAGATCAAGCCGATCAACGCTAAGAAAGCTGAATTTCTAGGAAAAGATCTCGAAGCTGCATACAAGAGAATAAACTCAGTAAACTCAGAAGCTCAGGGACAGACGGAAACTCGGGGAAACTCAGGAAACTCCGGGACAGACGGAACGTTTTCTCGTATTGCCTGAAAAGACTAACTACCTGCCAACTATGTTCGCCTTATATTCGCTCATATTTCTGCTAGGCTCGTCGTGTGGTGGCATTCGGCAATGCTTGATTCACGTGCAATTCAAATCCACACCGATGGCTCTTGCTACATGCATCAAAGTCGCATTTCAGGATGCGCTGCGTGGGTCATATATCCAGATCATCTGGCTCTTCCGGAGTTTCAAATCGTGGACTATGGGTGCGCGGAGAACACAAACATAAGAATGGAGCTTATGGCGTGTGCAAAGGGGCTGAAGTGGGCAATAGAAAATGAGCCTTGGCAGGATGTGACGTGCATTTACATCGTCACCGACTTGGAATTCCTAGCAAACAATCGAAACAACATTCAATATTGGAAACGGAAGGGTTGGCGCTACTCATCAGGCGAACCCGTGGCACACGAAGACCTTTGGGACGACATCCTGAAAAGCATACTCAAGCTTTCTAAAGTGGGGTTGCGCGTAGACTTTCACTATAAGAAGGGCAAGAAAGACGTGATCGGAAAGAAAGTTGATGCAGCGGCAAAAGCTGCCGCACAACGCGGCGGTTTCGATAATGATTTTGGGTTCCAACCCGGAAGCTATTCGCGTTCGATGGTGCCGGGTGGTGCAGCGGCCCAGCGGTTTCAGGCATCCGGTCAGACGTTGGTCATACGTCCATACAAGAAAAACCCAAGGAAAAAACGAGAAGAGAAGCTGAGCTTTCATCTGTTTGACGAAGCTGCCCAGTCCTACTCTGGAAAGTTTTATGCCTACGTGGAACCGTCCCTAAGCCTTGAATTGCACAAGGGAAATGGTCACCGGGTGCTGTTTAACTCTGACCCGAAGTTTCCTCAGATACTTGCGAGAATTGAAGGTGTTCTGCTACCAAAGCCTTTGAAAAAAGGAAAAACGAAAAAAGTTCAGCCGTAAATTGGCGGGTGGCAGGCCGTCGGCCACAGTGGTCTACTATCGACTGTGAAGAGCAGTGGCCCTTCGACTTCGCTCAGGGTAAACGAGTGGCGAGCGGCGAGCGGGAAAAAGCAGATCCCTCACCCCCGTTCGCCAAAGACAGGCGACCGGGTTCGGGATGACAAGAAGAAGACTACAGGTTCGCGCCGAAAGCCAGCAGACGGCCATCGCAATCCTTCACCACGAACTCCCGCTTGTGCCAGGGCATGTTGCCAAGTGCCCGAGTGAATTCCACGCCTTGGGCGGCGTACTCGGCATAAAGTGCGTCGGCATCTTCAACGACGAGGTAGGCTCGTTTGCTCAGGGTTTGTAAGTACAAACCCTGAAACCCGGAGCAATTCGTCCACAGCAGATCCCTCACCCCCATTCGCAAACACCGCGACTGGGTTCGGGATGACAGGCCGTATTTGTCCGGATTGGCGGTGGGCGGGTCGGCGCAACGGAAATGAATCACCTGGTGGTCGCGGGCCACGATGGCGTAGACCGGCGGATCCTGCCACGTCCCCAGACATGCGAAGCCAAGCTTGCCTGTGTAATACACGAGCGTTGCGGGAATGCCCATTCTGTTCACGCGCGCCCGCAAGTACGGGCGACTCACGCGCGCCCGCAAGTACGGGCGACTCACGCGCGCCCGTAAGTACGGGCGACGGTGAAGAACACAGGAGCAATCTGACGGACCATGGGCCAAGTCTAACGCAGATGTGAAGAGCGGTGGCGAGTGGCGAGAACTTCCAAAGCAGATCCCTCACCCCCGTTCGCCAAAACCAGGCGACCGGGTTCGGGATGACACCTAAGGCCGAATCAAAGAAAAAAGCAGATCCCTCCCGCCACGGCGGGTTCGGGATGGGACGCGCTAAAAGCGCGCCCCTACAAAAGCTAGGGCAGAGAAGGGCGGAGCTTGCCGGCGGCGTAAACACAGCGGCGTAAAGCCGCTGCTACACGACCGCATTGGACGTGAATCGTAATCATCGTTTTGTCGCTACTTTCGAGGTCGCCTGCTTGATGGATACCTGGGTCGCGGAGACAATGCCGATCTCCACTCGGCGATTGGCCGCTCGCGCTTTGGCATTGCTATCGCGAACAAGCAGCTTGGATTTGCCAAAACCCTTTGTACTGATAAGGCTCTGATCGACTCCCGCCTTAACCAGCGCAGCCCGAACAGCTCGGGCGCGACTGGCGGAGAGTTCCAGGTTGTGCTCCTTTGTCCCGCTGTCATCCGAATATCCGTATACGTAAATGGAATATCCCTTGAGCGGCGTGAGGACACCTGCAACGCGGTTCAAGATGGCTCGATATTGAGGCGCAATGGTCGACTTGCCGGAGTCGAACCGAAGCGACTTCTCTCCGAGCGTCATCACCACTCCATCCGCGGTGCGGCGCGTTTCGGCTATTTGCCCGAGGGACTGTTTCAACTTCTGAAGCTCGTCGGCGTGCTGCGTGCGATTTTCGTCTGTTTTGTGCGCGGCCTGAGTGGGCGGTTGCGCGGCTGCCTCCGGCTCAAGGGGCGACTGCGCTTGCGCCGCGGATGTCGCTTCCGGCTGTTTCACCTGACCGGGCACTTGCTCGGGGCGAAGCTTAGCTGCTTGGGCAGGGGCTGCTTGGGCAGCGGCGGCTTGGGAAGCTCTCTGATCGAGACTCTTAACATGCTGCTCGGCGCCCTGCACGCGCTGGTTGAGCTGCTCTGTCTGACGATTGAGGTGCGCCACTTCCCGGTTCAATCGCCTGACCGACCTCACAAGCCACAGACCGAAAATGGAAGCAAGAACCAGGACAAGCCCTATCGCGGCCGCTCCAAGAACCAACGACGGCGCTGACGTGCTTTGCCTCTTGGCAGAACCGTCGTAAACGTGTTGTGCCACTGGGTTGGATGGCCCGTCGGCCAGCTCATTTTCGTGAATCCGCGCCTCGACTTCCGATATGTTCGTCATGGATTCACTCCTTCCTAGTCAAACCTTGGGGCGGGTTAGATCCATTTTATAAGAGGGCTCGACAGAGGATCGGGTGGCGAAGGGCAAATTGCTCAAGAATTATCTGTCCGCAAGTACAGGCCGACTGTCACGGTCGGACCAATCCCAAATTCGCTCTTCCGCACCAACTCGCGACAAACGGGCTACTCGCTATCTTTTTCTTTCTGCCGGCGTACGTACGCGGAACCGTATCTAAGCTAGAATCTCCCCCGTGCGCAGACGATTTTTCGTGGAACAATTTATAGGTAATACTGCCGTCATGGAAGGGGAAGCGGCGCATCACCTCGGACGCGTGTTGCGCGCCCAAGCCGGCCAGCTCTACGAACTGAGCGACGGCGAACGCGTCTGGCTCGGCCGTATCGAAAGTGTTGGCCGCGATCGCGTTCAATTCACTTTGGTCGAGGAGCTGCCCGCCGTGCAGCCTGGCGTGGAGGTCACATTGTTGCTGGCCGTGGTGAAGTTTGACGCTTTCGAATGGGCGATCGAAAAGGCCACCGAATTGGGAGTAAGCGCAATTGTGCCGCTCGCCGCGGAACGAAGCGAGAAGGCCTTGCTCGCAGCGGCGGCGAAACGATCCGAGCGCTGGAAGAAGATTCTCTTGGAGGCCTCACAGCAGTCGCGGCGCGTACGAGTGCCTGCGTTAAGCGTTCTGGAAAGACCACAGAGCGCGTTCGCTTCCCTCAAAGATGGTTTACGCGTAATGCTTTCCGAGCGCACAACAGCTTTGCCTCTCCGGAAAGTTCTGAGTGGGCAGCGGGCGACAAAGACAATCCTGGCGATCGGTCCCGAAGGCGGCTGGACCGACGCGGAGTTTGCTGCAGCTAAGGCCAGCGGTTTTCAGGAAGCCTCGCTCGGCCGCCTGATCTTGCGCACAGAGACTGCTGTCGTCAGCGCATTGGCCTCCCTGAACTTCGCCTTCGGTGATGATTAGTGGAAGGCTGGGTCCCAGATTCCTTCCCCATTCGCTAAGCATCCAATATCTGTTTGCAACGACTGAGGGACTAGGTGAATCTCACTAAATGTAAGGCAAACCGCGGCAGCTTTGCTCTTCCGATGCCATGCCGATAAATCGCATCTGGCGCGGGCCGCGATGGCCATGCTATAAATACAAGGCACCCAAAAATGGATAGACCCGACGAGAAACAATCCCCGACCTCGACATCACCGGAGACCCGGGCTCCGGCACTGCCTTCCGTTGTTACCGCGGGCCAAACGGCGCCAAATTTGCGAAGCGGGCAATCCGGCACAAGCGTTAGCGTTGAACGCTCCTTGCCGCTGCACTCCTTGCGCAACGAAATCCGCGTCTGGACGCGCGACCTCCTTATCGCCATCGGTCTCGCCCTGGTGATCATCGTCTTCTTGTACCAGCCCGTAAAAGTCGAAGGCACCAGCATGGCTCCGTTGCTCTCCGACCAGGAGCGCATCTTCATCAACAAGTTTGTTTACCGCTTCGAGCCCATTCAGCGTGGAGATGTGGTCGTCTTCTGGTATCCGCTCGATCACTCGAAGTCGTTTATCAAGCGTGTCGTCGGTTTGCCGGGTGAAACCGTGGAAATCCGCCAGGGCGCTGTCTACGTTGACGGAAAAATTGTGCGTGAGCCTTACGTTCCACCGCAGTACGAGGACTTGAGCGACTTTGGGCCCGTGCGCGTGCAGCCGGACAACTATTTCGTCATGGGCGACCATCGCATCAGCTCCAACGATTCGCGCGTTTTCGGCCCGGTCGCCAGCCGCTACATTTACGGGCGCGCCGTCTTTGCCTACTGGCCTGTGGACCATTTCGGGTCGCTTTCGACCACGGAAGCTGACACCAAGTGAATGGCGCTTATTGATGAAAATTATGGGAGGAGCCACTGACCGAAGTTCAGCACCGACCTGCGATACTCGCGCTGGAGGACGGGCGCGTCTTTAATGGCCGCGCAGCAGGCGCGATCACGCGCCGCGGCGGCGAAGTCGTTTTCAATACCAGCCTCACCGGTTATCAGGAAGTCTTCACCGACCCCAGCTATGCGGGCCAAATCGTCTGTTTGACTTACCCGCACATCGGAAACGTCGGCGCGAACCTCGAAGATGAGGAATCCTCGCGGCCTTACATCGAATCACTTATCGTGCGCGAATTTTCCCAGGTCTCTTCCAACTGGCGCTCCGCGGAGACGGCGCAGCTCTATCTGAACCGCCACAAAATCCCCGTGATTTGGGACATCGACACGCGCGCCCTCGTACGCCATATTCGCAATGTCGGTGCGCTGCGCGGCATTGTTTCCACCGATGGAACTCCTGCCGAACAATTGATTTTCGAGGCCAAGCAACTTCCAACCATGGCCGGTCAGGAGCTTGCCGGCCGCGTTTCCTGCGCGAAGCCGTATGGATGGGATAAAGGCTCGGTGGAAGTGGCCATCTCGCCGTGGTCCGAGCAAATGGGCGAATCGGGCGCGCAGGCGGAAACGCGGAGACATCGCGTGGTGGCTTACGACTACGGAATCAAGCAGAACATCTTGCGCTTGCTCGTCGACCACTACTGCGAAGTCTATGTCGTGCCAGCGCACACTTCCGCCGAAGACGTTCTTGAAATGAAGCCGGATGGCGTCTTTCTTTCGAACGGCCCGGGCGACCCCGAGCCGATCACCTACGCCGTGGAAAATATCAAGAAGCTCATCGGCCGCGTGCCGGTCTTTGGCATTTGCCTTGGCCACCAGTTGTGCGGCCTGGCGCTCGGCGGAAAAACCTTTAAGCTGAAATTCGGCCACCACGGTTCGAATCACCCGGTAAAAAACCTGCTCACCGAACAAGTGGAAATCACCGCCCAGAATCACGGCTTCTGCGTGGACCCGGAGTCGCTTCCTTCCCGCGATGTGGAAATCACGCACATCAATTTGAACGATCATACCAACGAGGGCATGCGGCACAAAAAATTGCCGCTCTTCAGCGTGCAATATCATCCGGAAGCCTCGCCCGGCCCGCACGATTCGCATTACTTGTTCACCCAGTTCACCGATTTGATGAAGGAATTTGCGCAGCCGGGCAGCTCACGGCGCTGAAAAAAGTCTCACGGGAGAACATGCCAAAGCGCAAGGACATCAAGAAGATTCTAATCGCCGCTGCGGTGGCGCTGATGGCCACGCGAGTGGAAGCCCAGACTCCCAAACTGAACATCAAGACCAAGCACGGCTTTCCGATGGAGGAACAGCGCAAGGAGCAAATGGAGCGCCTCGCCAAACAGTACGACTTGAAAAAGTACACGGTGACGCGTGACATCGTGATTGAGCGCGGGGCGATGAACCATTCTTATCCTGTGCTGACGTTGAATCTCCGTTTCCTGGACAACGACGACCTGGCGCTTTCAGCTTATGTCCATGAGCAGGGACATTGGGTTCTGATGGAACGGCACCGCGCCGAAAATCCGGCTTTGTTCGAGGATCTCCAGCGAACTTTTCCAAACATGGAGACTCGGGTTCCGGAAGGCGATGGCGAGCTCCGCAGCAGCTATTTTCACATCGCGGTTTGCATGCTGGAATGGCAGGCCATGGAAGACCTCGTCGGCTCCGAGCGCGCGCGCAAAGTGATCGAATGGAAGCAAGGCGACCATTACAAGGCGATTTACGCGACGCTGTTGAATCATCGTGACCAGGTTGAAAGCGTGATGGTGCGCAACGGCGTCAAGTGGTGAGTAAACTGTCGAGAGCAGCCTGGAAATTACGCGGTACGAGCAACTGACAATCGGGGAACGGGGAACTTGCCAAAGCGTAAAGACATCAAGAAGATTCTGATCATCGGGTCGGGGCCGATCATCATCGGCCAGGCTTGCGAGTTTGATTACTCCGGTGCGCAGGCGTGCAAGGCCCTCTGCGCGGAGGGCTACCAGGTCGTGCTCGTTAATTCGAACCCGGCGACCATCATGACCGACCCGGAGCTTGCGCATCGCACTTACATCGAGCCGCTGACGAAGGAATATCTCGGAGAAATTATCGCGCGCGAAAAGCCGAACGCACTGCTGCCTACCGTTGGAGGGCAAACCGCGCTGAATTTGGCCGTCGAACTTTCCGAAAGCGGCATCCTCGAAAAATACAAAGTGGAAATGATTGGCGCCTCGCTGCGCGCGATTAAAGTCGCGGAAGATCGCCTGTGGTTTAAAGATGCCTGCCGCAAAATTGGCTTGGAAGTCCCCGCGTCGGCCCTGGTGAACAATGCGAAAGACGCCTTGCGGCTATGCGATCAACTGGGATTCCCGCTGGTGATTCGGCCATCGTTTACGCTGGGCGGAACAGGCGGCTCCATTGCCTACAACAAAGAAGAGTTCGGCGAAGCTATCGCTCACGCGTTGGACTTGAGTCCCGTGCATGAAGCGCTGGTCGAGGAGTCCGTCCTCGGCTGGAAGGAATACGAGCTCGAAGTGATGCGCGACTTCCGGGACAACTTCGTGGTGATCTGCGCGATCGAGAATTTCGATCCTATGGGTGTTCATACCGGAGATTCGATTACCGTGGCTCCCGCGCAGACGCTTACAGACAAGGAATATCAGCGCATGCGCGACGCGGCCGCCGCGATTATCCGCGAGGTCGGCGTGGAAACCGGCGGTTCCAACGTGCAGTTCGCTGTGAACCCGGAAAATGGCCGCATGGTCGTCATCGAAATGAACCCGCGCGTGTCGCGGAGCTCCGCGCTGGCCAGCAAAGCCACCGGCTTCCCGATCGCGAAGATCGCGGCGCGCCTGGCCGTAGGGATGTCGCTGGATGAAATTCCCAATGACATTACAAAAAAGACGCCGGCATGCTTCGAACCAACGATCGATTACGTCGTCGTGAAAATTCCCAAGTGGCAGTTCGAAAAGTTTCCCGGCGCCGACAGCACTCTCGGAACACAAATGAAGTCCGTCGGCGAAGTCATGGCCATCGGGCGGACCTTCAAGGAAGCGTTGCAGAAGGGCATTCGCTCGCTCGAGCCGAGCACCCCGTGGCGCGCCCCTTCGGAAACGCCGGATTCTCTGCTGCGTGAAAAACTGGCAACGCCCCGGCCGGATCGTATCCACTGGCTGCTGACGGCCATGGATCGCGGTCTGCCGGCGCAGGAAATTTGCGAGTTGACGAAAATCGATCCCTGGTTCATCCAGCAAATCGAAGAATTGACCGCAATGAACCGGCGCGCCGCCGCTGTGACCGTCGAGACAGCTTCGAAAGATCTGCTGCGCGAGGTGAAGCGTCACGGAACGAGCGATGAGCAATTAGCGCAAATCTGGAGAACAACTTCCGCTTCCGTTCGTTTGCAGCGCGCCCGCTACGGCGTGACGCCGGTGTTCAAGCGCGTCGATACCTGCGCCGCGGAGTTCGAATCTTTCACGCCGTATCTATATTCGACGTACGAGGACGAAGACGAATCCGACGCCCAGGCGGGGCCAAAGGTTATGATTCTCGGCAGCGGGCCGAATCGCATCGGGCAAGGAATCGAGTTCGACTATTGCTGCTGCCATGCCGCTTTCGCGCTGCGCGAAGATGGTTTCGAAACCATCATGGTAAATTGCAATCCGGAAACGGTCTCGACGGACTACGACACTTCCGACCGCCTCTATTTCGAGCCGCTCACGCTGGAAGATGTGCTGGCCATCGTGGAACGCGAGAAGCCTCAGGGTGTGATTGTACAGTTCGGCGGTCAAACGCCGCTGAATCTTGCGCTGGAATTGAAGCGCAACGGTGTCCCGATTATTGGCACCGCGCCGGAATCGATCGATTTGGCGGAAGACCGCCGCCGGTTCGGGCGTTTGCTCGAGGAACTGAAAATTCCGCAGCCGCGCAACGCCACCGCCCTGGTGCCCGAGGAAGCCGCGCGTGTGGCGGGAGAAATTGGATTGCCTGTTCTCGTTCGGCCGAGCTATGTGCTTGGTGGCCGCGCCATGGTGATCGCGTATGATGTGAACACCGTGCAAGATTACGTCGCCCAGGCGGCGCTCATGGGACCGGCGAGGCCTGTGCTCATCGATCAATTCCTTGAGGAAGCGACGGAAATCGATGTGGACGCGCTCGCCGATGGAAAGGACGTGGTCATCGGCGGAATCATGGAGCATATCGAAGAAGCCGGAGTGCATTCCGGTGATTCTTCTTGCGTGCTGCCCCCGGTGAGCTTGTCGCCTGCAATGCTCGACCACATCCGCGAATATACGAAACGTTTGGCGCTGGCGTTGAAAGTAGTTGGATTGATGAACGTGCAGTACGCGATTCAGCGGGACACGGTCTTTGTGCTGGAAGTGAATCCGCGCGCGTCGCGTACCGTTCCGTTCGTGAGCAAAGCGACTGGAGTACCTCTGGCGAAAGTTGCCGCGCGATTAATGACCGGGAAGAAGCTGGCATCCATGAATCTGCCGGTTGTGCAGCACAACGGCGTGGCGGAAATCGCCGTGCACGAATTCTATTCCGTGAAATCGCCGGTGTTTCCCTTCAACAAGTTTCGTGGAGTCGATACTATCCTCGGCCCGGAGATGCGTTCCACCGGCGAGGTCATGGGAATTTCGAAATCGTACGGACTGGCGTTCGCGAAGGCGCAACTGGCCGCCGGACAGCGTCTGCCGCGCAAAGGCACGGTCTTCCTCAGCGTGAACGATCGTGACAAAAAGCATCTGGCCGCCTTGGGGAAAGAGCTCTCGTCGCTGGGTTTTCGCTTACTCGCCACGCGTGGAACCGCGGCGACGCTGGAATCCGCGGGCATCGAAGCCGAAGGGGTGTTCAAAGTGAATGAAGGCCGGCCGAACATTGTGGACCTGGTGAAGACGGGCAAGATCGATCTGGTGATCAACACGCCCCTGGGCCGCGAATCGTTCTACGACGAAAAATCAATCCGGCGCGCGGCAATCCGCTACAACATTCCTTGCATAACCACGCTGGCCGCGGCGCATGCCGCCGCGCGCGGAATTCGCGCGCTTCTCGAGCAAGAGACCGAAGTCGCAGCGCTGCAGGATTTACACCGCGGGCAAGCCGCTGCTTCCAGCGTGCCTGCTTCAGGAGATTAAGCCGTGAACTTTTCCGGAGTTTTCGCCGCTCTAACCACGCCGTTTGCGCAAGACGGGCCGGTTTCTCTGGCGGACCTGAAGCACAACGTCCAGCGGTACAACCAGACCGATCTCGCGGGCTACGTCGCGCTGGGTTCAACGGGAGAAGCGGTACTGCTCACGCGAGCAGAGATGGACAGCATCCTCGCGACCGTAAAGGAATCGACGACAAAGGAAAAAAAACTTCTTGCCGGCGCGGGCGCGGAGTCGACAGCGGAAACAATTGAGCGCACGAAGCGCGCCGCCGAGTTCGGGTACGACGCAGTTCTGGTGAAGACGCCGTACTACTACAAGCCTGCGTACAAGCCCGAAGTCCTGATCACCCATTACCGGCGAGTGGCGGACGAATCACCGATTCCCGTCATGCTCTATTCCATTCCACAATATACCGGCATAGCGTTGGAATCCGCGGAAGTTGCCGCGCTCGCCGGGCATCCCAACATCATTGGCATCAAAGACAGTTCCGGAAATGTGCAAGGCGTCGCGGAAATTGTCGCGGCAACGCCTCCAAAGTTTCAGACCCTGGTCGGCTCCGCCGCAAGTGTATATCCGTCGATGGCCATTGGCGCGCGAGGAGCGATTCTCGCGCTGGCGTGTGCGCTCCCGGAAAAGTGCGTGGCGCTATTTGAATTGTTCCGGAAAGGTCACCACGAAAAGGCCCGCGAACTGCAATCCATCCTGGTCCGCGCCTCAAAGCTAATCGTTTCCGAGCCGGGCATTGCCGGCGTAAAGCACGCCATGGATCAGCGCGGCTATCGCGGCGGCATCCCGAGGCCCCCGCTTCTCCCCTTGCACCACGAACAAAAGAAACGCCTTACTGAGTTTCTGGCGAGTCTGGAACCGGCCACCGCTCGTGCTTAATCGCGAAACGAACATGCTCAATTGATGAGACGTTTTCCTGCGAGTATCATCTAACATCCCATGGATTTCCGTGCGCTCTCCCTCCGCCAGGTACCGCATCAGCCGAAGCTCTTTCTTGAATACCTCGAACATTTCGAGAAAGTGAGGTCCTTCTACGGGCATCCGCCGACCATGGGGGCGGTGACGCGCGCGGCGCGGAAGCTGGACTATCCAGACGAGCGGAGAGCGGAAGTAAGTTCCATTCTTCGCGAACAGAACGTCGCTCTTGGAGCGGGAACAGAAACGCTATCCAATTTGGACCGACTCGAGAAAGGCGCCGTGGCTATCGTGTCTGGCCAGCAAGTAGGATTATTCAGCGGGCCGGCTTATTCCGTTTATAAGGCGCTAACCGCTGTCCAGATCGCTGCGGAATTGACGCGGGACGGAATTCCGGCGGTGCCGGTTTTTTGGATGGCCACCGAGGACCACGATCTGGACGAGGTCCGTCACTCGACGTGGTTCGATCAGGCGAAGCTGATACGTTTTGAATTGCCGGCTGGCGTGGAAACGGAACGGCCGGTGGGAAGGATTTTGCTCGGCGCACAGATCGAGCCCCTAGTGCAAGAAGCGGCGGAATTGCTGGCGAACCAGGGCAGCGACCTGCTGGCGCAGTACCTGATCGAGAGTTACCGTCCGGAAGAAACGTACGGGAGCGCGTTCGGCAAATTGTTTGCGCGTTTGTTTGCGCAGCAAGGGCTAATCCTCATGGACCCGCTCGATAGCAGATTGCACAAGGTTGCAGCGCCGCTTTATCAGCACGCGCTTGCGGAACGTGATGCGTTGAACGAGAAGCTGCTGCAACGGGGGAAGGACTTGGACCGGGCGGGATTCGATGCCCAAGTTAAAGTGACCTCGCACAGCACGCTATTGTTTCACTTGGCCGATGGCGTGCGGCAGGTCGTCACGGCGAATGCCGGAAAATTTCAAGCTGGCGACAAGACCTGGGCGCGAGACGAACTGGTGCATATGACGCACACCGAGCCGCAGAACTTTAGTCCGAATGCTCTCTTCCGGCCCGTGATGCAGGACTATTTGCTGCCCACGGTGGCCTCGATCGCCGGGCCTACCGAAATTGCCTATTTGGCGCAAGCCGAAGTGGTATACCAGCAATTGGTGGGCCGAATGCCGGTGGTCCTGCCGCGAGCCGGCTTCACGTTGGTGGACGCAAAGGCCAGCAAACTTCTGCGAAAATATGAACTGGAGGTCGAGGAAGTGTGGGCAGGTTCGCAGGATTTGCGCCACAAGATGGAAAAAAAGTCCGTGACGGGCTCGTTGGCCAAGGACTTTGAGCGTGATCAGAAGCAGATTGCCGAAATGCTGACGAAATTGGGGGAAAAAATCGAAGCTCTCGACCCAACGCTGAAGAACACCGTCGAAAAAGCGAGAGAGGGCATCGAATTTCACCTCGACAAACTGCGGCGCAAAGCAGGCATGGCCCTCGATCAAAAAGCGGGGTTGCTCGCCGCGCACGAGCAGCATTTGGAATCCCTGCTCAATCCGCACAAAATGCTTCAGGAACGCGAACTGAGTCTGCTGCCCTTCCTGGCGCGCTGGGGAGCGGGCGGACTCGGCGAATTGCAAAAGCTCACGAGTGGAAAAAGGATTGGACATCACTTCATCGTGCAACTGCCGTAAGCTCTCAAGCCAAAGATGCCGGCCTGAAGGCCGGCGCTACAATGACATTCCAATGGAGCGGGGAGGACTCGTGCAGACGTTGCATGTCAAAACGGATCGGCGGACGCAACTTGTGGATGTGACGGCGCAGGTGCAGAAAGTAGTTGTGGCGTCTGGCGTGGCCACTGGTGTTTGCTATTTGTATGTGCCGCATACGACGGCGGCGATCACAATCAATGAATGCGCGGACCCGGATGTCGCGCGTGACGTGGAGGGGGCGTTGGACCGGTTGATTCCGGCGACAGGGCCGTACCGCCACAGCGAGGGCAACGCGGACTCCCATGTGAAGGCCGTGCTGGTGGGAGCGAGTCAATTCATCCACGTGGAAGGCGGCAAGCTGGTGCTGGGGCGCTGGCAAGGCGTTTTCCTTTGCGAGTTTGATGGTCCCCGCGAGCGACGGCTGCATTTGAAGGTTGTTGCGGATTGATGTCGAGTTTCAAAGAAAACTAGCCGCCTACCCCCCCCACCAATTTGCATGAATATCAAAGAAAAGGACTTACAAAATTTGCATTTTGTAATTGATTGATTCTAAAGGACGCGATTTTGGTTGTTTTGAACGAGCAAAGGCTGAAAGGGCTGTCCGGAAAAAGAAAAGCGGGAGCCCTTCACCCCGCTCAAGATAAACAAGCTCCTGGTTTCCACGCGAAGTGATCTACGAGGTTAAGTATACACGAAATTATAGGAAAGTTAAGTAGAAATTGGTCTATATCATGCTGAGCGGAACGGGTCTGTGCGAGCGTCCAGTTCCTCTCCGCAGGGTAGGACTGTAGCTGGGCGCTTGGGCAATGGTCAACGACGGCATTTCGGTAGAGAGTTGCCCTGTCGCGGGATTTGAGGCGGGGTGTGCTAGAGTTTTTGGATGATGAGGAAGATTGGGATTTACGTGCAGGTGCCGTTCTGCCAGACGAAGTGTACCTATTGTAATTTTCATACGGGGGTGGTGGCTAGTAGCCGATTTGCGCCTTATGTGGAGGCGGTTTGCCGAGAGATTCGGGGACATCGGGAGTTGTTGAGGGCGGCGGGGACGGATTGGCCGGGGGGTTTGGGGCGTCCGCCGCGGCGGACTGCGCCCCTACAAGGAAACGGCGAAGTGGCGACTGGAGTGGGGGAGAGGCCCGCATCTGCGCGAGGAGCGGGGGTGGCGGAAGGCAGCCCTTACGGGGAGAAAACCTACGCTGTGGACACGGTTTACATTGGTGGTGGGACTCCTAGTTTGCTAGATCCCGCTCATTTGCGAGACATATTGGAGGCGATTCGGGAAACGTTCAATGCGGGTGCCGAAGAGGGAGACCATGGCGGTAAGAAAAGCGGCGACGAGCCGACGCACTCCAAGGCTTGCGCCTCGGGGGGCGGGGTCTATGGCGACGGTCGCGAGGCGTTGCTTGAGGTGACGCTGGAGGCGGATCCGGAGACGGTGGAGGCGGGGAACGCGGGGGCTTGGGTGGGGGCGGGGATTAACCGGGTTAGTTTTGGGGTGCAGTCGTTTGTGGATAGGGAACTGGTGGCGGCGGGGCGGATGCACCGGCGGGCGGATATTTACCGGGCGGTGCCCATTCTGCGCGAGGCTGGGATTCGGAACATCAGTTTTGATTTGATTGCGGGATTGCCGCACCAGACTAGGGAAAGCTGGGGGCAGTCGTTGGAGGAATTGGAGGGGTTGGCGCCGGAGCATGTTTCCGTTTATTTGCTGGAGATTGATGAGGGCAGCCGGCTGGGGAAGGAATTGTTGCAGGGTGGAGGGAAGTACAGCGCTGAGGCGGTGCCTAGCGAGGATGAGATGGCGGAGTTTTACGAGATGGCGCAGGAGGCGCTGGGAGCCGCGGGATATCATCATTATGAGATATCGAATTGGGCTAAGCCTGGGTTTGAGTCGAAGCACAATTTGAAATACTGGCGGCGAGAGCCTTATCTGGGATTTGGGGCCGGAGCGCATTCGTTTTCGGGGACGGAGCGGTGGGCGAATGCGCACGATGCGGCGGCTTACGTGGCGGCGATACAGGAAGGGCGATTGCCGATGGAGCAGCATGAAGTTTTGACGGCTGAGAATGCGCTGGAGGAGGAATTGTTTCTTGGGTTGCGGCAATTGGATGGGATCGATCTTGCGCGAATTGAGCGGGACTACGGCGTTACGGTGTCGGGACGATTCGGACCTCTGGCGTCGGCTGGTTTGGTGGAGCGAGACGGGAGCTTGGTGCGGCTTGCTCCGGCAAAGTTGAGTGTGTCAAATGAGGTGTTTGTGGAGTTGATGAGGTAAGGAAGTAAGGATGCAATCAAAGACGGGAGAGGGAACAAGATAACGCAGAGACGCTGAGAACGCGGAGTCGCGCAGAGTCGCGCAGAGTTCTGAAGGGAAAAGACTTACACGGAGGACGCGGCGGAATGCGGAGTTCGGAGAGAAGAAGGATTTGAGGCAGAGCAGAACGAAGAGAAAAGCAGATTCCTCGCTGCGCTCGGAATGACAATGTTGGTACGGGAGAAGGGGCGAACATGAGTTATACGGTGGCTAAGGGGAATCAGCGGGTGGATCCGGATCAGCTGGCGGAGGCGGGGAAGATTCCAGCGGGCGTGGTGGACCTGCGGAGCGATACGGTCACGCGGCCGACGGCGGAGATGCGGCGGGCGATGGGGGAGGCCGAAGTTGGGGATGACGTTTACGGCGAAGACCCCACGGTTAACCGGCTGGAAAAGCGGGCGGCGGAGATTTTTGGGAAAGAGGCGGCGTTGTTTGTTCCCACCGGGTGCATGGGGAATCTCATTGCGATCAAGGTGTGGACGCATCATGGGGATGAAGTGATTTGCGAAGAGCGCGCGCATGTGAACTTGTATGAGTTGGCCTCGATGTCGGCGATTGCGGGTTGCATGCCGCGAGTGGCGCGCGGGGAAGACGGGATTTTAACTTGGAAACAGATCGAGGCGGTGATCCGGCCGAAGATTTATTACGATTCGCAGACAGCGCTGGTATGCCTGGAGAACACAAGCAACATGGCGGGTGGAACGGTGTATCCGACGGCGCAAGTGGATGAAATTTGCGACCACGCGCACAAGATGGGGTTGAAGGTGCATCTGGACGGGGCGCGGATTTTTAATGCGGCGACGGCGCTGGGAGACCACGTGGCGGTGATGACGAGAAAAGTGGACTCGGTGATGTTTTGTTTGTCGAAGGGGCTGGGCGCGCCGGTGGGATCGATGATCTTGGGGACGAAGGCATTCATCGAGAAGGGGCGCGTCTACCGGAAGATGTTCGGAGGAGGCATGCGACAGGCGGGAGTGATTGCGGCTGCAGGTTTGATTGCGCTGGAAAAGTCACCGGCGCGGTTGCACATCGATCACGAGAATGCCAGGCGGCTGGCGGAAGGGATTGCGGAAATTCTGGGGCTGAGCATCGATCCGAAGAAAGTCCGCTCGAACATCGTGATTTTTGATTGCTCGAAGACGGGGAAGACGGCGGTGGAGCTCTGCGATGCGGTGCATCCGCATGGAGTGTGGGCGCAAGATACCGCGCTGTATTCGGTGCGGGTGGTTACACACTGCGACGTTGACCGGGCGGGGGTCGAGCGGGCGCTCGTGGTGCTGAAGGAAGTCGTGGCGAAAACGCAGAAGGTGGGCGCCCAATAAAAAGAGACACAGCAAACATCTCCTTTACATTTCGTTTCGACCACGCTGCTTATTGCTAAAACAGAAAAAACTGCTGGAGACGAAGCGGATTGTTTGCAGCGCTCGTGTAGAATCATACGATACGCAAAAGTTTTGTGCTTATTGCCAGCAGCAACGGACTGCCGAGGCGACCGTGGAATTCAGCTTAACTGAGGAACAGCAGCAACTTCGCCGCAGTGTGCGGGAATTCGCCGAGGGCGAAATCGCGCCGCACGTAATGGAGTGGGACGAAGCGTCTCATTTTCCGATGGAGATCATGCCCAAGCTGGGGGAGATGGGGCTGCTCGGCGTTATTTTCCCGGAACAGTATGGCGGCGCGGGGCTGGGTTACATCGAATATGCGCTGGCGATTGAAGAGCTGGCGCGCGTGGATGGTTCGGTGGGCTTGATCGTGGCGGCGCATAATTCGCTGTGCTCCAACCACATTTTCAAGTTCGGTACCGAGGCGCAGAAGAAGAAGTATCTTGTACCGCTGGCTTCGGGGAAGGCGATTGGCGCGTGGTCGCTAACAGAGCCGGAAGCGGGATCAGACGCGGGCGGCACGCGAACGGCTGCGGTGCGCAACGGCGTTCATTGGGTGCTGAACGGCGCGAAAACCTTTACGACCAACGGGCAGTATGCGGATTATTGCGTGGCCATGGCGGTCACGGACAAATCGAAAGGCTCGCACGGAATCAGCGCGTTCATTTTAGAAAAAGGAATGACGGGGTTCCGGCCCGGAAAAAAGGAAAATAAGCTGGGGATGCGCGCGAGCGACACTTCGGAAGTAATTTTCAACGATTGCCGCGTTCCGCAGGAAAATTTGCTTGGGCCGGAAGGCGAGGGATTTACCGGCAGCCTGAAGATCTTGGATGGAGGAAGAATTTCGATTGCGGCGCTGGCGCTGGGAATGGCTCAAGGCGCTCTTGAAGCAGCCACGAAATACGCGAAGCAGCGAAAACAGTTTGGCCAGGCGATCAGTGAGTTTCAATCGGTGCAATTCAAGCTGGCGGACATGGCTACACAGGTGGAAGCAGCAAGGCTGCTGGTTTATCAAGCGGCGTGGCTGGCGGATAAAAAGGACGTGCGCTTTACGCGCGAATCGAGCATGGCGAAACTGTTCGCCAGCGAAATCGCGGTGAGTGTGGCCAACGAGTGCGTGCAAATTCACGGCGGCTACGGCTTCATCAAGGATTATCCCGCGGAGAAATATTACCGCGACGTGAAGCTGTGTACCATCGGCGAAGGCACCAGCGAAATCCAGAAATTGGTGATTGCCCGGCAGCTCCTCGGAAAGAAATAATAAGCAGATGCACCTGCCTCCGCAGAAGGCTCCACAGGAAAAGTATGACTCTGCCCGTTGAAAAGTGGGCGGACAATGTGCGCGCGGGCGATGTGCGGGCGGTGTCGCGCGCGATTACAGCGATCGAAAACCATCAGCCCGAAGCGGAGGCTTTGCTGCGGCTGCTCTTCCCGCACACGGGGCAGGCGTATCTCACGGGAATTACTGGCGCGCCTGGAACGGGGAAGAGCACACTCGTTGACCGGCTGGCGAGCTATCACCGCAAGCGGCACGAACAAGTGGGCGTGATTGCCGTTGATCCAACGAGTCCGTATTCCGGCGGCGCGATTCTTGGCGACCGGATTCGAATGCAAGGGCATGCGGGGGATGCGGGTACATTTATCCGCTCGATGGCGACGCGGGGATTCCTAGGCGGGCTCGCGCGAGCGACAGCGGAGGTGGCGCTGCTACTGGACGCAGCCGGAAAAAAACATGTGCTGATCGAGACGGTTGGCGTTGGACAAGATGAAATTGATATTGTGCGGCTGGCGGATTGTGTGCTGGTGATGCTTGTGCCGGGGCTTGGCGATGACATTCAAAACATGAAAGCCGGGCTGATGGAGATTGGCGACATTTTTGTTTTGAACAAGGCCGATCGTGAAGGAGCAGACCGGTTGGAACAGCAACTGCTTACGATGCTGTCGCTAGTGATGCCGCGCGACGGCTGGCACCCGCCTGTGGTGCGTACGGTGGCCTCGGAGAACAAGGGCATTGAGGAGTTGGCGGAGACGGTTGCGAAATTTCAGAAACATTTTGAATCGAGCGGGCAGCGCCAGCGAAAACACGTTGAGCATTGGAAAAACCGATTGATTGAACTGCTCGAGTCGCGGTTGCTCGAGCGCGCCCTGGGAGGGGCGGGAGGCGAAGCTCGCCTGGCGGAGCTGGCGGCGGAGGTTGCGGCTCGAAGCAGAGATCCATTTTCTGCGGTGAACGAAATTCTGAAGAAGAGCGGCCTTCACGGCTAGAGGAGACAGAAAAAGATGGCGGCAAAGAAGGCCAGCAAGCCGAAGAGTGCCAAGTCCAATGCGCAGGCGGCGATCGGCATCATCGGTGGAAGCGGGTTGTATGCGATGAACGGATTGACGAACACGCGAGAGATTCGTGTGAAAACTCCGTTCGGCGAACCTTCCGATGCGATCGTGCTTGGCACACTGGAAGGGAAGCGCGTGGCGTTCTTGGCGCGGCATGGCCGCGGGCACCGCATTTTACCAGGCGAAATTAATTACCGAGCGAATATCTACGCGATGAAGCTACTCGGTGTGGAGCGCCTTATCTCTGTGAGCGCAGTCGGTTCGCTGAAGGAGGATTTGCGACCAGGAGAATTTCTCGTTCCCGACCAGTTCTTCGACCGTACCAAGAACCGCAGCTCCACTTTTTTCGGAGAAGGAATCGTTGCCCACGTGGCGTTTGCTCATCCCACCTGCGGACAATTGTCGGGCGTCCTGTCGGATGCATGCGTTCATGAAGCCGTCATGGTCCATCGCCGCGGAACGTACATTTGCATCGAAGGGCCGCAATTCTCCACGTTGGCCGAGGCGGAAGTGCACCGGCAGCTTGGTTTTGAAGTGATCGGGATGACCAACGTGACAGAAGCGAAACTGGCGCGCGAAGCGGAGATTTGCTACGCGACGATTGCCATGATCACCGATTACGACTGCTGGCACCCGGAGCATGAATCGGTAACGGCATCACAGATTATCGCCACGCTGAATCAAAACGCAGAGAACGCGCAAAGGGTGTTGCGAACGGCCGTTCGAGAGCTGCCTGCAGCCAGGTCATGCAAATGCGGATCGGCCTTGCAGCATGCCCTGGTCACGGATTTGAAGATTGTCCCCAAGGCAACAAAGAAGCGGCTCGCAGCGATCATCGGGAAATATATTTTTTAGGAGCGCATGGTGTCCTTACTCGTTGTGGGTTCCGTCGCATTCGACGCTTTGGAAAGTCCGTATGGGAAGGTGGATCGTGCGCTGGGCGGGGCGGCCACGTATTTTGCCATAGCGGCCAGCTTTTTTACTCACGTGAATCTCGTGGGAATCGTGGGAGACGACTTCACCGAGGTGGATGCCCGGATTTTTCATGGGCGTACTATCGATATTGACGGTTTAGAGCGCGCCACCGGGAAAACATTTTTCTGGGCCGGGCGCTATTCCCAGAACTTGAACGAGCGCGTAACGCTGGCGACGGAGCTGAACGTGTTCGCGGAATTCAAGCCTCGCCTGCCGGAAAATTACCGCAGCTCAAAGTACGTTTTCCTCGCCAACATCGCGCCCGATTTGCAGCGGGACGTGCTTCACCAAGTCAACAAGCGCCCTAAAATCGCCGCGCTGGATACCATGAACTATTGGATCGAGCGGAGCAACGCGGAATTGCGCGAGACCCTGAAGCACGTTGACATCCTGATGATCAATGACTCGGAAACGCGCGAGCTTTCGAACGAGCACAACTTGCTGCGCGCGGCCAAGCACATCTTCAAGATGGGGCCGGCCACGCTGATTGTGAAACGCGGAGAGTACGGCGCCATGATGGTGGACAAGCGTGGCGTCTTCTGCGTGCCGGCGTTCCCCCTTGAAGAGCCGCATGATCCCACCGGCGCGGGCGACAGCTTCGCGGGCGGCTTTATGGGCTACCTTGCGGGATGTGGTGATAAGAGTGACGCTTCGCTGCGCCGCGCCATGGTCTATGGATCGGTACTGGGCAGCTTTGCCGTCGAAAAATTTGGCCTTGACCGACTGCGCCACTTGAAGCGCGGTGAGATACACGCCAGGGCACGCCACTTCTTGAAATTGACGCAATTTAAATTGTAAATGGCTAAAATTTCGTTCAGGCGGGCCGTGGGTCCCGCTGGGGATGCTTTCTCTTCAAGAAATATTTCTGCGACTGACTGTAGCCGCGGTACTCGGCGCGGTTATCGGCATTGAACGCGACGTGCGGCGCAGGCCCGCGGGTGTGCGGACCAGCCTTTTTGTGTGCCTGGCGACGGCGCTCTTCACCATTCTTTCGGGAGAGATCGCACACGCCTTTGGCGATACCGGAAGCACGCGAATCGCATCAAACATTGTTCAGGGCATCGGCTTTCTGGGCGCCGGCGCGATTTTGCGTGAATCCGGCAGCGTAGTCGGGATGACCACCGCAGCCACCATTTTTGTGGAAGCCGCAATTGGCATGGCTGCGGGCGGAGGCTTGTACTCCGTGGCTGCCTATGCCACGGGCCTGGTGCTTTTCGGTCTAATCTGTGTTGGCTGGGTCTCCCGACGCTTCAATTTGAAGTACAGAAACATGGTTTTTCGCATCACGACAAGTCACGCGGACAGCGTTGCGACGGAAGTGCAGCGGTTGATGGCAGGCCTGAAGATTCCCATGCAACATTTTCGCGTTTCGATGGCGGGAGCAAGCTCGATTGTTGAGTTTGAATCCGACGTGAGCCACAACCAGCAGGAAACGATTCTCTCCCAGCTCAATCGCCAGGGCGTGATCACTGAAGTGATTCCCCTCGAAGGCCGTCATGAATGACTGGAAATAACGGGAATCCCCGAAAACCCAAGGCGCTAGCTGCCGGTTCTCGCCTGGGCGTGTTCGCTCCGGCGTCTCCGGCGGAGTCTGTCGAAATGATCGCCGGGCTTGCCGAATTGAAACGCCACGGTTTTCAAGTGGTCTCCAATCCGGACACCAAAGCGGAAGGCTATTTTGCCGGTCCGTCGCTGGAACGCGCCAATGGCTTTATCGGGACTTTGAATTCAAGTCAGGTCGATGGGCTAGTGGCATTGCGCGGCGGCTACGGATCAAACTATCTACTCGAATTCGAATTGGAGAAAAGCCTGACCGCTCTCAAGTGCGTGATTGGATTCAGCGACCTTAGCACGCTGCAAATTTTTCTCTGGCAAAAGTGCCATTGGATTACGTTCTATGGTCCCATGGTTGCGGCCGGGCTCAATGCGGGATCGGGTGCGCCCAAGGGCTACGATGAGAGCTCCTTTCTGCAAGCCGTGGGCAGAACGGAAAGCGGATGGAAACTGCGGCTGAAGGGCGAACCCTTCCTGGCCGGTCAATCCGTGGGAAGAGTTTTGGGTGGATGCATGACTCTGATGGAGGCGACCATCGGAACGCCGTGGGAATTGGACACCAAGGATTCGATTCTGATTCTCGAAGACCGGGCGATGAAGCCCTACCAGGTGGATCGCGTCCTGATGCATCTGAAGCAAGCGGGGAAGTTTGAAGGAGTACGGGGAATCGTGCTGGGGGACTTTCCGGAGAGCGAACCGGCCGTGGCCGGAGCGCCCAGCGTCCGCGAAGTGTGCGCGCGAATTCTGCGGCCGCTCGGCGTTCCTATCGTGTTTGGCGCTCCCATCGGTCATACGGTGCGGCCCATGCTTACGATACCGCTGGGCATCAACGCGCGTCTGGACGCCGATGGAGAAGGCACGCTGGAATTCCTGGAACCGGCGGTGGTGGCTTGAGCGAGACAAAACATGTGCATGTGATCGGGATCGGCGGATCGGCGATGGCGCCGCTGGCTGGCATGCTGCGCGAACATGGCTTTCGTGTGACCGGCTCGGATTCCGGAGTTTATCCGCCCGCTTCCACTTTGCTGGAAAGCCTGGGGATATCATTCTTTCATGAATTTGATGCAGCGCACTTGCAGCCGGCGCCTGACCTTGTAATCGTTGGCAACATAATCGCGCGAGGAAATCCAGAGCTTGAGGAAGTTCTGGACCGTAAGATTCCGTATCGTTCGATGCCGGAAATACTGGAGGAAGTATTTTTGCCGGAGAAGCATTCCATCGTCGTCAGCGGAACACATGGAAAAACGTCGACAACGGCGATGCTGGCATGGATTTTCCAAACTGCTGGCAAGCGTCCGAATTTTCTGGTGGGGGGCGTGGCGGAAAACTTCGGAAAGAGTTATGGGCTTGGTGGCGGGGAAGAGTTCATTCTTGAAGGCGATGAGTATGAAACGGCGTTTTGGGACCGCGGGCCAAAATTTTTTCATTATCATCCCGATGACCTGATCATCACGTCGCTCGAATACGATCACGCGGACATTTATCCCGATTTCGAAACTTACCAGTTGGCTTTCCGCCGGCTGGTGAATCTTGTTCCCCGGCGCGGCCGCGTAATCATCTGGGGCGACGCGGAGGACTCTGGTCCGGCTCTGCGACGCGCGGCGGAGAAGGCTTTTTGCCCAGTGGAAACCTACGGGTTCGACGCCCGGAATGATTGGGTGGCGAGCGACGTTGTGATTGATGGCGAAACCATGCGGTTTCGAGTTACCCGGCGCGAGAAGCGATTTGGAGAATTTACTCTAACCGCTACCGGACGACACAACGTCTTAAATGCCTTGGCGGCACTGATTGTTGCGCAGGGCCGCGGCATCCCGGAAAAAGAGATCGCCAAGGCGCTCGCGACGTTTCGCAGCGTGAAGCGTCGAATGGATGTGCGGGGTGAAATTGGAGGAGTTTTGGTGGTCGACGACTTCGCGCATCATCCCACGGCGGTGAAGGCGACGATCGAGGCGGCTCGCGGCCGCTGGCCCGGTCGCCGGCTTTGGGCCATTCTCGAGCCGCGATCAAACTCCATGCGCCGCAAAGTGTTTCAGGATGCGTTGCCGAAGGCGTTGGCACTTGGCGACCGCGTCATTCTCGGCGGTGTTTTTCGCGCCCAACAACTGGGAGGCGAGAATCGCCTGGACCCTGAGACTGTCGCGGAAAGTGTGCGCGCACTCGGCAAGGATGCTCGCGTGTTTCCTAGTTCTGATGCCATCGCAGAGCATCTCGGGACCGAGGCCAAACCGGGCGATCTCCTTCTGATCATGTCCAACGGCAGTTTTGATGGCTTGTGCGAAAAGCTTCTGACGAAACTTAGCACGGTCGCTCAACCTGCAGGCGAGGCGAAAACTCGGTGACGCTGACTTTGGCCCGGAGCAGGCTGTTGATTCCCGTCCTCTGCCTTCTATTCATCCTGACGTTCAGTGCTTCTGCACGGGGAACAATTCAATATACAGTCCTCCTGGATCATCCTGAGAGGCATCTCTTCCATGTGACGATGACTATTCCTGATGTGACTGGCGAGGTGACAGTGCGGATGCCCGCGTGGAATGCCCTCTACCAGATTCGCGACTTCAGCAGTCACGTGCAGCAGGTGGAGGCGTTCGCAGGCCCACAGAAGGCGGTCGTCGAAAAGTTGGACAAGCAAACGTGGCGGGTAAAAGGCAGCGGATCAATAAAGATTTCTTACGCAACTTATTGGGACGACGCTGGCCCTTTTGGGTCGCAGTTGAATTCCGAGCATGCCTTCATCAATCCCGCGATTATTCTCATGTACGTGCCAGAGCGGCGCGGCGAGGCTGTGCACATCGCAATGCCGGACGTCCCCCAAGAATGGAAAGCAGCTGGAGCGTCCCTTCAACGTATTGACTTTGCCGGCGGAGTTCGAATCTTCGGTGGTGATGCCGCAAACTACGATGCTCTAGTCGACGCCCCCATCGAAGCAGGGAAGTTCGCGATGTTTCAGTTAGCCGGATTTAAGCCCGAGATTTGGGTCGTGATCCATGGCGATAACTGGAACAAGAAACACGTCGAAGAGGACCTCAGGCGGATTTGCAGGTACGAATTGAAGCTCATGGATGGAGCGCCCTTCGAGCGCTACACGTTTATTGTCCACGTCGGCAGAGGAGCAGGTGGCGGAGGCATGGAGCATGCAAACTCCACGGCAATCGGCGTCTATTCGGATGAATACCTGCCGGGCGTCGCGGCGCATGAATTCTTTCATCTCTGGAATGTGAAGCGGATCCGCCCGACGTCGCTGAATCCCGTGGACGATACGAAAGAGCAATACACGCGCGCTCTGTGGTTCGCTGAAGGCGTGACGAATACGTACGGTTCCTACACTCTGCTGCGCAGCGGAATTTGGAGCAAGGAACAATTCTACGCGGACCTCAGCGAGCAAATCACCGAGTTGGAGAGCCGCCCGGCCAACCGCTGGCAGAGCGCGGAGCAATCCAGCCTCGATGCCTGGCTGGAGAAATATCCCCTCTACAATGAGCCGGAATACAGCATTTCGTATTACACCAAGGGGCAGGTACTGGGAGACCTGCTTGATATTCTCATTCGCGAGCGCACCGGGAACGGGAAAAGCCTGGATGATGTCATGCGTGCGCTGAATACGAATTTTGCCAAGCAGGGAAAGACATATCGAGACAGTTTGGATGTTCAGCTAACAGCCGAGGCTGTTGCGGGCGGCTCGTTTACGGAATTTTTCGTGAAGTACGTTGCGGGGACGGAGCCGTTCCCGTATCAAGACATTCTGGCGATGGCGGGGCTGGCTTTGCGAGTCGTGGAGCGTAGCAGGCCGGCGCTTGGCTTCAGTTTAGAGCATGTGCCGAACGGCCCCTTTGTCGTGAGCAAGGTTGATTCCGAGGGCCCGGCAGCCCGGGCGGGATTGCGAACCGGAGATATCGCCCTGACCTGGAATGGTGGTGAAGTGCCGCGTCGAGCTGATCGCTGGTTGCAAGAACAGAGGCCGGGCGATGTGCTGAAGCTGCGAATTCGCAGGGAAGACAAGGAGATGGCGCTCGAATTTCGGCTCGGCGAAACCAAGGAGACTTTTTACCAGGTTGTTGAGGATTCAGGCGCCGGCGAAAAGGCGCGTCACATTCGAGAGGGGATGCTTCACGGAGAAACCAGCGCGGTCGCCGTGCGTTGAGCTTGCCGTCGATTCCATGTTTTGCTTGACCGGCGCTGAGGCATTCGAGAAAGTCTTGCCTGCCTATGCTGCGGACTCTATTCATCGCCGTTTTTTTATCACTGTACATCCTGGTGGTCGGGCCGCCGTTGCTTATCTACACCTGGCTCACGCGAAATCCCAATGCGATTTATTGGGCAGGCGTAAAAGGGGTGATGTTTTTTGTGAGAGCTGTTGGTGTGAGGGTTCGTGTGCTAGGGATCGAACGTATCCCTCCTGGTGTTTGCCTTTTTGTTGCGAATCATACGAGCTCCGCGGATGCGCCCGCGGTTGTCGGTGCAATTCCTCGCCGGATCGCCGTGATTCTGAAAGAATCTCTCTTCAAATGGCCGATCGTGGGACAGGTCTTTTTGTCAGCTCATTTCATCCCTGTAAATCGTAGGGCGCACGATTCCGCCATCGCCAGCGTTGAGAAAGCGTCCGAAGCCCTGCGCGCGGGGCAATCGTTTTTGATTTATCCGGAAGGCACACGCAGCCCCGATGGGCGCCTGCAGCGTTTTAAGAAAGGCGCCGTCGTGATGGCCATCAATGCGGGTGTGCCGATTGTCCCGATGGTCTGCTCCGGCGCTCACCGCATCATGGAGAAACGCTCGCTGGTGATTCACCCCGGAGAAATTGTGGTCGAATTCCTTGATCCGATTGAGAGTTCTGGATATTCATTAGAAGAGCGGGATGTCCTGAATGAGAAGATATGGGAGGCGATGGCCGCGAGATTGCCGCCAGACCAGCGTCCCCTTGATTTTCCAGGCGCCACGGCCGAACCAGCAGCATCTTAATCTGCCGGTCGTGCACCTTGCCTGTTTAGCGTGACTTCATCTTCTCTATTTCCGCTTCCAGTTCGCGAACACGCTTCTGTAGATCAGGCAGCCGGTTCAACGCCGCCATTGTCTTTAGCCATTCTCGATTCTCGACCGCGGGGTATCCGGAGTACAGCGAGTGCGCAGGGACATCGTTTGGAACGCCGCTCTGAGCAGTGATTACAGTGCCGTCTCCCACGATCAGATGACCGGCGGTGCCCACCTGGCCCGCCAGAATGCAGTTGCTGCCCACTTTGGTCGAACCAGCCAGGCCCACCTGCCCGCAGAGCATGGTGTTGGAGCCCACTTGCGAGGCGTGGCCAATTAACACTAGATCGTCAAGCTTGGTGCCGCGCCCGATGCGGGTCTCACCAATCGTGGCGCGATCCACACACCCGTTGGCCTGCACCTCCACGTCGTCTTCTAGTACGGCCGGTCCCGACTGCGTCATCTTGTACCAGCTGCCGTCTTTCTGTTTCGCGAAGCCTAATCCATCTCCGCCGATCACCACGCCATTTTGAAGAATCACGCGATTGCCGATGCGGCAGAATTCGCGCACGACGGCGTGTGCATGAGCTAAAAAGCTATCACCGATCTTTGCGCCGCGATAAATCGTTACGAAACTGTGAAGCATGGCATTTCGGCCGATTTCGACCTCTTCGTCGAGGTAGCAGTACGGTCCGACGTGGGCTCCCTCCCCGATGATGGCACTTTTCGCAATGATCGCCGTCGGATGAATCCCCGGAGCATACCTTGGTTGCTGATAAAAGAGCTCGAGCGCATGGGCAAACGCGAGGTAAGGATTTTCTGAGCGCAGCGCGGCAAGGGCGGGCATGGACGACTCTCGCTCCAGCGCAATTCCTTCTTCGATGAGGACCGCCGAGGCGCGCGTCGTCTTCAACAATGAAAAGTACCGCCGATTGGCGAGGAAGGTGATCTGCCCCGCTTCGGCGCACTCAATCCCGGCCACGCCGCGAATCTCGAGTTCCGGCGGGCCTTCCAACCGGCATCCCAATTTCTGGGCAACTTCAGCAAGTTTCATGGAGAGGGCTCCTCAATGCGTCCCTTGGCCTTTGCGGGGCTGTCCGCGAGTCTCGCACAGGCTGAAGAGGGAAGTACAGCCGGACAGTCGGTTTACTCGTTGAAAAGGCGGGGCTGAGTTGCTGCTGCGGCAGCGGCTGCGGGTTTCCGCCGCGCAATGCCTACGACTCCCAGAACGGTCACTTCTGTGAGCGCGGCTCGCGGAACAAAGATGCGGTCTGTCGTAGAGTTCAGGTCCGGCGACGTGATTTGCAAACCGTTATCCAGCAGCGCCAACAAATCGTTCGGCACGACCCCTTCGAGCGTTTCCCCGTCGTTGTAACGCAGCTTCACCCACAATCCGTCCAGCTTTGGGCGGCTAAGGAATGCCTTGCGCTCCGGTTCAAAGTCGTCCGTGAACTCCCGCACGAAATAGATCGATCGGACACGAGCCAATGGGATCTCCGCGTGTTCCCCTTCGGGGGTAAGCAGGTCAATCGGATCGGCCTGCCCTAGGCGACCAGGGTTCAGATAGCCACGCAAAGGTTTCTTGTCGGCGAGCACAACGATAACCTTCTTGTGGGTTGAGGCTGGGGCTCTATTTTTCAAAATTTCGCGTTTCCCGGCCTGGATGGCCCAGATTTGCCAATCGGCAAAATGTATGTTATGTTAAGCACGTTTTCCTGTCAAGTCATTGTTTTCATTGGGGTTAGGGCCACGGAGCACCGCCCTTTGACCGATAAAAAGCATATCCTCAAATCGGCCTCGATCATCTCCCTGGTCACCATCGCTAGCCGCGTACTCGGCTATGTCCGCGACCAGCGCATTACCCTTCTTCTGGGGACAACCCTGACGGCTGATTCCTACTTTTTGGCCTACCGCATCCCCAACATTTTCCGCCGGTTAGTCGCCGAAGGGTCCATGACCGCCTCCTTTATCCCCGTTTTTACGACCTACATGAGAGAGAAGTCAAAGGAAGAAATGTGGGAGTTCGCCAATCGGTTGTTCTGGACCATGGCACTCGTGGCGGCGGTCATCACCATTCTAGGGATGGTCTTTTCGCCCATCGTGGTCCACACGTTTACCACCAGCTCGGGAAAGAGCGTCTCTTGGGACGAGGCCGTGAATTTGAACCGCATTATCTTCCCGTATCTCTTTTTCATCTCCCTGGCGGCGCTGGCGATGGGCATTTTGAATTGCTTTCATACGTTTGGATTGCCCGCGGCAACGCCGGTTCTGCTGAATCTATCCATCATTATTTTCTCCATCGGAGCGGTTTGGCATTATTTCAAAGCGCCAGCAGTTTCGCTGGCGGTCGGCGTGCTGGTAGGCGGCGTACTTCAGTTTCTTGTCCAAGTTCCGTCGCTTGTGCGCAAAGGGATGCAATTTAGTTTTGGGATCTCGTTCAACCATCCTGGTATACGGAATGTAGCGCGCTTGATGATACCCCGGTTTTTTGGAATAGGGATCGGACAGATCAACTTCTTTGTCGATACCTATTTTGTCTTGGCAAAGGGCATGCCGCAGGGAAGTCTGGCAGCCCTGTCCGTGGCGGACCGCGTCATGGAACTTGTTCTGGGTGGTTATGCCATCGCGGTGGCCACGGCCATCCTGCCTATGATGTCTCATCAGGCGGCGGCCAATGACTTCGAGTCGTTGAAGAAAACGCTCGCATTCTCGGTGCGCATCGTGGCCTTCATCACTATTCCCGCGGCTCTTGGCCTGATGATTCTTCGAGAGCCCATCATTCGGGTGCTTTTCCAGCACGGCGAATTCATCGCGTCTTCCACCCGCTTAACGGCCCGCGCTCTTCTCTATTACGCCGTCGGGCTTCCCGCCCTGGCTTCAGTAAAGCTGATTGTCCCGGCGTTCTATTCCACGAGGGACACCAAAACGCCGGTGATCATCGCCTCCATCTCCCTGGTTCTGAATCTCATTCTGAACTTCATCTTTTTGAAGGTTTTATTCGCCCGTGTCCAAAACGGCGGTCCGGCGCTTGCCACCGCCCTGGCGACATTCTTTGATTTCTTCGCGCTTTTTATTATTTTCCGCCTCCGCTATGGGCCGCTTGGAACCATTCAAATCTTCCGCTCCTTTTCAAAGATTTCTCTGTGTGCCGGGATCATGGGCGTGGCCTGCTGGTTCGGAAACTACTACACCGCTTTTACGATCCACTCGCGCTTCCTGGTGCAACTGCTCGTTTTTGCCGTCCTGATCATCGGAGCGACCGCCCTTTATCTCGCCCTCGCCTGGCTCTTTCGCTGCCATGAAATCGAAGAAGTCTATGGGATCGCCATGCGGCGCACCGCCGGTTCCGGCGAGGGATACCTGGAGAACTGATGGAAATTTCCGCAACCCTTTCGTCGTTTTTGACCCACGTCCGCGTGGAGAAGGGGCTCTCCTCCAACACGGTATCCGCCTATCGCCGCGATCTCGTGAAGTTTGACGCATTTGCCCGTAAGCGCAAACTCAGTCTCGAAACCGTCAGCCGCGATGATCTGGTGGATTTTCTCGCGGGCCTTTATCGTCAAAAGCTCGAGAGCAAGACGGTGGCCCGCCAGCTCGTCGCGCTGCGCAATTTTTTCCGGTTTGCGCAAATCCAGGACCTGATTGCAGAAGACCCATCGGTGAATCTCGAATCGCCCAAGATTCACCGTTCCTTGCCTGGCTATCTTCGTCTCGAGGAAGTCGAGCGCCTCCTCAATAGGCCCGACGTGAAGACTCCCATTGGCTTGCGCGACCGCGCCATGCTCGAAGTTTTATACTCCACCGGCTTGCGTGTGTCGGAGCTTATCGGGCTGCGCATCACCGATCTCGATGCCGGAGTTGGATGCGTGCGCTGTATCGGCAAAGGCGATAAGGAACGCATCGTTCCCGTCGGGAAAAAAGCGCTTGCCATCGTCGAAAAGTATCTTCGCGACGCCCGGCCGAAGCTGCTCGGCAAAGTCACCGGCAACCCGGCGCTGTTCGTGAATCGCCGCGGCGCACCCTTGAGCCGCGTCGGTGTCTGGAAGATACTCTCGGCCTATGGGCGGCTGGCTGGACTGCGCATAGCGCTGACTCCGCACATGCTGAGGCACAGTTTTGCCACGCACTTGCTCGAGCGTGGCGCGGACCTCCGGTCCGTGCAGCTCATGCTAGGCCACGCCGACATTTCCACCACGCAGATTTATACCCATGTCGTCGAGGAGCGTTTGAAGCAGATTTACAAAGCGCATCACCCGCGTGCATAACGCGGCGGGCCAAGGACTCATTGCGGGTGCCTCCGTGGCGGTCAGCGCGGACACCCTGAAGCAGAAGGAGCGCAATGCCAGACTATATGTTTTTATTGGAAAGCCGGCTCTCGCCGGAACAGCGCGCTGTGATGTTGCGCGTGCAGGAACTCTCCGCAGCACTAGGTTTCAACGTCTATCTGACCGGCGGAACCGTCCGCGATCTCGTTACCGGCGCTTCCTTGCGCGATCTCGATTTCACTGTGGAGGGCAATCCCTCGAGGATTGCTCAGGAACTCGAAAAGGGCGGCGCCAAAATCCTCTCTGAGGATGAAAAGCTTCGCCACGTCGAAGTGCTCTTCGCGGGTGACTGCGAAGGCAGCATTTCCGCTGCCCGCGACGACCATTATGTTCGCCCCGGCACGCGTCCCGAGATTCGCTGGTCCACCATTATGGAAGACCTGCGCCGCCGCGATTTCTCCCTCAACGCCATTGCTATTTCGCTGAACCCGGCCTCGCGCGGCTTGCTGCTTGATCCTACAAACGGTTTGTCCGACATCGAGCGCGCCGAAGTGCGGGCGCTTACCATTCATAGCTTCACCAACCAGCCGGTCCGCTTGCTGCGCGTTCTGCGCTACGCCGCGCGCATGGGCTTCAAGATTGAGCAGCGTACCCAGGAATGGTTTGACTTGGCTATCGAACGCAATCTGCAGGACACCATTTCGCCGGAAGACGCCGGTGATGAACTGCGCGCCGTCGCCCGCGAGGAACGCCCAGCCGTGGTATTGAAAGCCTGGGAAGAGCACGATCTTCTTGAGGCCGTCAATCCCGTGCTTGCCAAAAAGCATCCGTCTTATGACGCCATCGGCCGCCTCATGAAGGTGCGCGAGGATTTGTTCACCGCGGGATTCCGCCCGCGGCTCGCAACTCCCATGCTCCTCGCCATTTTGGGAAAACTGAAGGATCGCGAAATGGCGAACGCTCTCTCCAAAGCCGGATTCCGCTCAGCCGAATCAGAAACCGTGCTCGGCTTTGAGCAAGAAGCCCTGGACGCCCAGAAAGAACTCCTTGGCCGCAAGATGAATGCCCCCGTCGATGCTTTCCGGTTCCTCGAGAAAATGCCCCTCGATCAGATTGCTTACCTGATGGCTGAGTCCAATAAATCGGCGGCTCTTTCGAAGATTCGCGCGTTCCTTAACAAATGGCGCCCGATTCGCATCGCTCTTCCGGTTGTGGTCAACGAGCTGGAAGCGTTGGGCATGGCCCGTGGCGCGAAGTTCGACGCCATCGTCGAGCAAGTTTTTGCAATGCAGTTGACGGGCCGCGGGAAGACCAAGGAAGAGCGCGAAAAAATCCTTCGAAAGCTCAGCGGTATCAAAGAACCGCCCAAAAAGAAAGAAAAGGAAAAGAAGCCCTCAAAGGGTCATGACAAAGCGCACGCCGCCGCTGCCATGGGCGAAGCCGCCCACAAGAAGCACGCTGCAGCAAAAGCCGAAGCGAAGCACGCTGCCAAGGGCAAGCCTGCTCCTCCAAAGCCTCACGCAAAGCACGCCGCGCATGCATCTCATGGCAAGAGCGCTCACTCCGCCAAGAAGAGCCGCGCGCGCAAGTGACGCGTTAGTTCCGAGTAGCCCGTCATCCGCCCACGTCGGCGGCAAGCGCCATTGTGCATTCAACTTCTTGCAACGGGGCCTCCCGGGCGGCGGGCAGAATTTCATCTACTCGATTAGTGCGCTCTGCGGGCCGCGTTAGAAGCATGGAGAATTGGTGCTATTCTTAAGCCACTTGCCTAGTGCTCTGGACGGCTCCACCTGCGTCAGACTTCGGCCCGCATCGGAGGTGCGCAATGGCTGTCCGACTTGAACATGCGAACCTTTTTGTAAAGGACATCGAAGGGATGATTCGATTCTTACGGACCGCGTTTCCTGAGTTTCGAGTGCGGGGCGAAGGCATATGTAACGGCTGCCGATGGGTACACGTAGGCACCGATGAAACCTATCTTTCCTTGAATCAAGCGTACGCAGAGTCCGAGAAACCCTGGACGCCGTATCGGGGCCTGCCGGGTGTGAATCATCTCGCCTATGAGGTAGACGACGTGGAAGCGTTGTGCAAACGAATGAAGTCTGCTCGGTACAGGGATTCCACGCCGCCCAACAAGCATCCGCACCGAAAGCGCCGGTACTTCTACGATGCTGAGGGCAACGATTGGGAGTTCGTTCAGTACCTCTCTCAAGATCCCGCTGAGCGCAACGATTACAAGTTGCCGGATCGATAGCTCCGCGCTAGAGGTTATCCTTAGTGGAGTGCAAAAGATGGCCAAGGTTGTTGAACAGTTCGCTGCCCACCTTGAGTCAGCCGACAGCCAGATTCTCGCTGACCTGTGTGACTTCGATGAGTGGCAGACCCAACAACAAGGGAGGGCCTTCATACCGGATGCGATCGATGATGTTGCCATTCGCTCTTATTTGCTTCACTTAAAGCTGAGTGGGTCGGGCCCACCCATTCTTCAACGCACCATCGCTGCACTTAAACGCTTTTACGATTGGGCCCAAGCCAACCATCTGATCGCCACGTCTCCCTTTGATAGTTTCCTCTTCAATCGTCCGTTATTGAGCCACGAGCAGATCAGGCGCCGTGAGCAACCATGCTTTGCTAATCCGATGGATCGCGAAATCGTTCACCTGCGGGCACTCAACCATATTGCCGAGCATCTTAACCGATCGGCGGATATCCATACCTTGTTGACGGCAGTTGTTGAGACGTTGGTTCGCGTGATGGGGCTTAGGACGGCTTGGGCTTTCCTGTGGACGGAAGCTGGTTTATACACCACGGCTGGCGCCGCTGATCCACCCCATGACTTTGCTTTGGCCGCAAGCTGCGGTCTGCCGCCCGGACTTGAACGTGACAATCGATGCTATCTGCGTCAGCCGCCCGATTGTCACTGCCAAAGTCTGTTACGAAACGACAAATTATTCCGTGCCGTGAACATAGTGGAATGTACCCGGTTGCGGCATGCCGCTCGCCATGCCGGTGACACGCAAGGGTTACTCTTCCACGCAACCGTACCGCTCATCTCAAAGAACCGGCCTATTGGATTGATCAATATCGCTACGGAAGAGTGGGAATTCCTGACCTCAGCGGACCTACAATTCCTTTCGGCTGCTGGTTCACAGGTCGGCATTGCCCTCGAACGTGCCCGATTGTACGACTTGGCTGAAGCACAACGGATTCGTCTGGAACAAGAGCTCAAAATGGCTCGTGCGGTGCAGAAAAGTCTTTTGCCAACCCAACCTCCCCGTATCCCTGGTTTCACTCTCGTTGCGGATTGGCGGTCAGCTCGTGAGGTTGCTGGCGACTTCTATGACTTTATTTCGCTGCCGAATGGCCGTTGGGCAATTGTTCTTGCCGACGTTTCCGGGAAGGGAGCTCCAGCCGCGTTGTATATGGCCATGACTCGCAGCCTGATTCGTTCTGAGGCTCATCACCACACCAGTCCTGCGGCTGTATTGACGGAAGTGAATGGAAGACTCTTGGTGGAATCGCCGTGCGAGATGTTTGTGACTGTCTTTTACGCGGTTCTCGATCCTGTCTTGCGATCACTTACATATGCCAGCGCGGGCCATGAACCACCCTTTCTACGACGCGCTTCCGGCAGTGTGGAACGTATGGCTTGCGGAGGCCTCATTATGGGGCAATTTGAGCAATTGAGTTTGAGCGACGAAACGCTGCAGTTGGAGAGAGGCGACACATTGGTGGCTTACACCGATGGCTTGACTGACACAGTCAACCAGCAGGACGAAGACTACGGCCGCGAGCGTCTGGCCGATACCGTGAAAAGTGCCCCCGCCTGCGCTCAGGACATACTCACTTACATTTTGAAGGATCTAGAATCCTTTGCGGGTCCAGCCCCTCAACCAGACGATATTACATTGCTTATCCTAACCAGCGACTAGGTTGAGGAAGCCAAAAGGCGACGTTCTGGGCGAGTTGTCGGCTACTCGGAAGTCATCGTCGGAGCCGACTTCCAACCCCGTAGAGGGGAAGCATAGGCGCGATCTCGGAAAAAATGCGCCTTGGTACTACAGATTTTTTTGCGTTTTCCCTTTCCAGAGGTCTCTTAGTGTGCGAAGCGTATCGACTTTTTCCGTATCCTGTTAGAATCGAGTTCCATGGGTCAACCGCAGTTCGTCCATCTTCACGTTCATACGGATTACAGTCTGCTCGATGGGGCTTGCGAGACCTCTCAGCTTCTCGATGAAGCGTCCGGCCAGAAAATGCCAGCCGTGGCCATCACCGATCACGGCAATCTCTTTGCCGCTGCGAATTTCTTCTACGAAGCCAGCAAGCGCGACGTCAAGCCCATCATCGGTTGCGAAGTCTACGTCGCTAAGGGCAGCCGCCATGACCGCGGCGAAAAGACCAATGGTGGCAACGGCCAGGATCGTGGTGATGCCGAGCCCGGCATGCGCGGTTCCAATCATCTTGTGCTGCTTTGCGAATCCCTCGAGGGCTATCACAATCTAATCAAACTGGTATCCGCTGGTTTTCTCGAAGGCTTCTACTACCGCCCGCGCATCGACTACGATTTGCTTTCCAAACACAGCAAGGGCCTGATTGCTCTCTCGGCTTGCCTTCGGGGCCCTGTGACCGAAGCGGTCGTGGACCAGAAGTACGATCAGGCGCGCGAGAATGCTTACCGCTTGCGCGATCTCTTCGGCAAAGGCAATTTCTTCCTGGAAATTCAGGACCAGGGATTGCCGATCGAAAAAGATGTCAATCGCGAACTTGTCCGTCTTTCGAAAGAGACCGGAATTCCTCTCGTCGCCACCAACGATTGTCATTACCTCCATCACGACGACGCTCACGCCCAGGATGTGCTGCTCTGCATCCAGACCGGCAAGACCATGAGCGACACCAATCGCATGAAGTTCCAGACCGACCAGTTTTACTTCAAGAGCGCTGTGGAGATGGCTCAGGTTTTCGGCGAAATTCCCGAAGCCCTGAGCCGCACCGTGGACATTGCTTCCCGCTGCAACGTCAAAGTGGAACGCATCCCCAATCCCTTCCCGGAGTTCAAAGTCCCGGAAGGGCATACTTCCGCCAGCTATTTTGAATCCGTGGTGCGTGAAGGATTCGCCGCGCGCGTCCCGCAGCTTGAGCGCCAGGCGCAGCAAGGCTTCCTTCGGAATTCATTGTCCGAGTACGAGCGCCGGCTTACCTCCGAAATCGAAATGATCAAGAAAATGCGCTACGAGGGCTACTTCTTGATCGTCTGGGATTTTATTCACTATGCGCGCGCTCAGGATGTTCCAGTAGGACCCGGGCGCGGTTCAGCCGCCGGCAGCCTAGTGAGCTACGCCCTGCGCATCACCGACGTCGACCCTTTGCAGTACAACCTCCTCTTCGAGCGCTTCTTGAACCCCGAACGCGTCTCCATGCCCGATATCGACATCGACTTTTGCATGCGACGGCGAGGCGAGTTGATCGACTACGTGACGCGCAAGTACGGCCGCGAAAACGTCGCGCAGATCATCACCTTCGGAACCATGGCCGCGAAGGCCGCTGTCAAAGACGTTGGCCGCGCCATGGACATTCCTTACGGGGAAGTGGACCGTCTTGCCAAGCTCATTCCTACAACTCTCGGCATCGAACTGAAAAATGCCTTGGAAGAAGCGCCCCAGCTGAAATCGGCGATCAACAGTGATGAGCGGCTCAAGGATTTGATGGCCGTGGCGTTGCGTCTCGAAGGATTGTCGCGCCACGCTTCCACTCACGCAGCCGGCGTCGTGATTTCGCCGCGGCCGCTCACAGACATCGTTCCCCTCTACAAGTCGAACCGCGATGAAATCACCACGCAATATGACATGAATGCGCTTGAGCGCATCGGCCTTCTAAAAATGGATTTTCTCGGCCTGACGACGCTCACTGTTCTTCACGACACCGTGCGCATGATCGAACAGAACCGCGGCGCGAAAATTGACATCGACAATCTCGCCTTGGACGACGCCGAATCCTATAAACTCTTCGCCCGCGCAGATACTACCGCCATCTTCCAGTTCGAGTCACACGGCATGCGCGATATTCTCCGCCGTTACCAGCCGACGCGCATCGAGGAT
>Ga0209648_10000278_pt1 | contig 38399 bp, 23 predicted proteins | sample GraSoi2013_115cm_FD_185830 | JGI IMG/M metagenome (GOLD analysis project Ga0209648, IMG submission 185830) | Grasslands soil microbial communities from the Angelo Coastal Reserve, California, USA - Sample 9_17_2013_115cm (SPAdes) (version 2) | ecosystem: Environmental > Terrestrial > Soil >...
GTTCAGAAAAACGCTGTATCCATACCTGTACTGTTTCTTGATCAGGTAATCGAAATACGGCCGGAGGGGCACCAGCGCCTTGGGCAATCCCGGTTTGACATCGACAGCGTCAATGGCGAGATTGACCACCGAGACGCCCGCATCTCCGAGCCGGTCAATGACTGCGGGCCGCATGAGGCGTCCATTCGTGGGCAGGTACACCCAAAAACCCTTCTTCGCGGCGTAATAAATTATCTTGTGGGCAAAGTCGGGCCGCAGGAGTGGTTCGCCGCCCATCAATGCAAGCACCCGGCAGGTAGTCGAGTGCAGCCAGTCGATGGATCGCTTGGCAATGTCCTCCGTCATCCCCTGCACACTGTTTTCAAATGCCCAGCAGTAGTGACAATCAAGATTGCACTTCCACTCCGTGAACAGGTAGGCAATGATCGGATGAAAATCACCGGGAAGGAGCCGGGACTTGAAATACGGCAGTGCCCAGCCATGCAACGCGTGCATGATCTGGGGCACCGTCCAATGGCGCTTGCCATCCACCGACCTGTAGTCCGTGTCCTGACCGTTCTGCAGCTCGGGACGGCTTGGGAATTCAGGCTCCGGCAGTTTCTGCGGCTCCCCCACTGTGGGCGGTCGGGTGGCGGGCTTGGCCGCAGGCTGCATCAGCAGTTCATGGAGTTGAACATCGAGACGAAACGGGGGAGGAGAATCCGTGGTTCCCTGATCCCGTGATTCAGCCATAATGGCCCTTCTTTCCATCGGTTTTCCGCCAGCCCGTTTGGATTCAGAATCAGGCTGCGGTAGCCTGAGCCGACCGTGAAACGGGGACGCGCTGCAGCCGCGCTTTTCCATTCATCAGATCGTTTACATGCAACACGAAGTTCGCGGCCACGCCGGTCACACCTTCGCGCTGCGGCACAGGATAAAAGAGATGTCGCAGGTCGGGATGATCGGCAACGTAGGACTTAATGTCGTCCAACTTGTTCCCCGTGGATTCCAGGACGCGCTCGAACTCCATTCGCGCCTTGACCTTGGCTTCACCGAGGGCCATCTGCACCCGGCTGTGGGCATTGATCTCCCCTTCGCCCGAAGTTTCGATGGGAAGAAAGATCATCTCCTTGAAGTGGTTGGCGACCGCAGATTGCGCGCCGTCCGATTGCGTGGAGGGCATGCACCCGAAGGGTTTCAAGGCCAGCACCATGTGGCAAAGGCGGTGTTTGGTGTAGTAGATATTCTTGCCGACTTCCAGATGCCCCTCACCGCCACGAGCAAACTGGTTATAAAAAGGATGGGCGAGTTCAGCCATCTCTCTTTGTGAAACCAGATGGTGTGCGATCCCGCCCAAGCCGCTCACGATCCGGTGATACTGGCGGGCATAGATTGCCTCACCGGCTGTCATCATCGCCGTCTTCTTGCGGTAATGCAGTTCGTTCAACAGTAGCTTATCCAATTCATACCAGTTGACATTCTTGTGGCGAGCATCGAGAGACTTCCGCTCGCGCCAGCGCTCCTTGACCTGATACATCATGTACATGACCCAGGTGGCGATGGGTTCCACCAGCACTTGCGCGCCTTCCCGCTCCAGGAAGGCAAACATATTGAAGTTGCCGTCGCCTTCGGTGATCTGCGCCCAGAACTCGCCGATAATTTTCACGACCGGCTTGACGCGCAGCCGATCCACTTCAATCGTCGCAAGTTGGTCATGCACTTCCTGAAGGCATCCTGTGTAGGCCGATCCATACAGGTTTTCCCAAGCCTTCCCCAGGGAGTTGATTACCTTTTCCCATCCGGCGCCTTTGTGCTTCGCAATCTTTTTGGAAAGCCATTCCGGGAGGTCCTCGTGGTCTTCAAAGGGTTTGCGCTCGCGTAGCAGGGTGCAGAGCCGGTCAACGGATTCGTGAAAAACACGGTCGGTGTCTCCTTTACTTACTTCGTAGGGGCGGATGCGATAGATCATTTCGTTTAGGATGTCGCCCAGATTCAGCGCATTGAACATGCCCATGCCGAAATCGACAGTAAATTTCAGGCCGGGTTCCCCGGAAGCGGCCTGGATTCCATCGTTCTGCTGGAAAAGAAGCACCCGGAAGCCGTCAAACCCGGCATTCTGCAGCGCCAGGCGATATTCCGATTCGTACATTCCGAACCGGCACGGGCCGCAGGAACCGGCGGTGAAAAAGATGTACTTGTCAATGATGTCCTGGCGCGATATGCCGCTGGCCTCGAGTCCTTGCAGATACTGGACGAGGTTCCCAACTGTGAAGTAAGTGGGATTGCATTGCCCGTTGTTGCCGTACTCTTTGCCGAGTTGGAAGGCAGCAACGTTGGGAACCGGCAGAATGTCGCAACGATATCCGGAGCCCGAAAATACAGCCTGAATCACTTTCTCGTGCTTCCACGTCAATCCGCCAAAGAGGATCGTGACCTTTCCCCGCTCATCGGCGGTGAAAGCCCTCTCTACGGGCCGGCGGAAGTGCCGAACACGGCTGGCGTCGAGCTGCGCTTCTCTTGCGAGCCGCTCGCGTTCTGCTGCGAGTCGACGGTGAATTTCTTCTTCAACTTGAGGACGGGTGGTCAAATGCTCAAGTGGAATATCGATTTTGCTGACTGACATGATTCCCTCCGCTGTGCTCTTTTGAGAAGACTTGATGGAAGATCGCGGTTTCTGCAGATGGGGCAGGTTTCGTGCCTGCGGCTAACTTCCGGAATTGAGAGTATGAAGGACCGCGGGCGCGGCGCGGATTCGTGAGGCCTGGTCCACAAATATGGTTGGATTTCAATGCAAATGCTGGTGGGACGTTTTCCAGGGACTTGCGCCGGACCAGAGATTCCGGCGCGCGCGTTTCGTCCGATCTAACCGTTGGAGGTTTCACGATGTGAACTAGCTCCACAGAAACCAGGACTAGCAGAACGGTCGTGCATGGTACCGTCGCTGCCCTTTGTAAGAGCTAGGGAGCGAATTAGAAGTTGCCCTCCGCAATCGGAAAAAAGAGTTATGCCAAAATTCGGTCCGCAAATTCAGTCCGCAGTCTGCGCGGGCCCTAGCTGGAGGGCGAGATCGGAGTCCAGTTCTCTGCATCCGTGCAAGAGCTATTACGGCACGCTTCAACCAAGGTGACCCAGGATGTCTACGCGCAAGCACTAACGCCGGCCAAGCCTAAGTTGTTGAAAAGTTGAGCCGATTTGCGGGCGTGAGCCGGGCGCAGCCGAGCGGGAGCCCGCAGGCGAAATCCTGAGCGAAGCCGAAGGATCTGTTGTTGAGCCGATTTGCGGGCGTGAGCCGGGCGCAGCCGAGCGGGAGCCCGCAGGCGAAATCCCGAGCGAAGCCGAGGGAGCCCCAGGGTTTAGTCTTTGGCGTCCCCGACGGAACGATTTTGGACCACATCGCTAGGGCTAGAGCGGCATTGCTCGGATGCGGAACATAGGCGACGCGGGTCAATAAGTGTAATGGCGATTTATCAACAGTTACCCTTACCTACACTTATGACTGACTGGGAACACCTCAAAGCTTGCTGGCCTGAATTCCGCTTGCGCGTGCCCCGTTTCTAATGCAGAATTTCCCTACTTCGCCGCCGGAGGGCTCCTTTGCACCACAAAACCGGTTTTCTTATGCCGCTGACTGTACTGTCCCTAGTCGCATTCACCACCACAACGCAAGCTCAGGCACCCGCCGCTGCCGGTCCAAATTCCGATCCCATCTATCAGCAACTGCGCAACATCAATCTGAGTACCGAAGCTGTAACGGTCAAGGATTTTGAACTCAAGCGCGATGCCGCGACCTTTCACCTGAACGGGTACATGTGCTTTGTCGCTCCCGTGAATGGCAAGGTTACTGGCGCGGTGTTCGTGGGTGACGGGACGATGGTGCTCACCCCACCCATTCCAATCGAGAAGTCCTCGCTGAAGCTACTTACGAAATCGGATGAGTTTGTCGAGCAGTACGAGCACCTGGTGCTGCGCTTCACCGATTCAACCTACGAAGAGCTCAAGAAAGCCGGAACACCGGGCGGAAGCTGCGACGCGGGTTTGCTGCACGATTCCCAGAATGCGATGCGGCACAGCCATTTTATGAAGTACAACCTTGACGCTCGCATCCTGCAGGACGTGTTCAGCGGCGAGCCGGGAGCCCTGTTCGTGGCTTTCGTGCATGGGAAGAAGTACAACGGCAAAGAGCTCTACTTCCTAGACCCGCACGGCGTACCCTCTCTGCTGTTCGACTCGGTCTCTCCCGAAGAAATCGAGTTCCTCACCTACGACGACAACAAACTGGGCATTTGGGGAGCGTTTCATTTCTCCGGGGAATACAAAGACGGAAGCGCCACCGGGACTCAGCAGAACTATGCATATCAAATCACGCATCAGCAGCTGGACACCGCGATCGAAAAAAATGCACACCTTAACGGCAAGGCCACAACCACGCTTGTTTCTCTCGTAGCGGGGTTGCGAGTCATCCCGTTCGATTTGTACCGCACACTGCGTGTCCAGAGCGTGACTGATGAGAAGCAACAGGCGCTTTCTTTCATACAGGAGGACAAGAATGACGACGCGAATTTTTCCGTGATCCTGCCGCGCGCTCTCGGATTAGGAGAGAAGTACACGATTATCACTACTTACGATGGCAAGGATGCAGTCGAGAACAAGGGTAGCGGAAATTACTATCCTATCGCGCGCCGCGACTGGTACCCCAACAATGTGGCCGGACGATTGAGCCAGTACGTTACTTATGATATGACATTCCGGATTCCGAAAGGCATGAAGATGGCGGCCACCGGTATCCAGGTCAGTGAAAGCAACGATGGCGGGCAGAGTGTGACAGTGTGGAAGAGTGCCGTTCCGCAGCCGCTTGCAGGCTTCAACTTTGGCCGTTTCAAGATGGAAGAGGCCAAGCTCAACTCGCCTGAATATCTCGTGCAGGCTTACGTCAATGAAGAACCGCCTGATGACATCAAGTACATGCTCGAGCAAGTCAATAAGGACAGCGGTAACTGGCGCAGTAGGGATAACCCGACAGGCGCGGGTGCGCCCGGCACGGGTCACCACGGCTCGGGATATGCGGTCGCGCTAGGCAACATGGAAACAACGCCCCTGTTGGAGAAGGCTTTGGCGGAGGCGCAGCTTGCGGTGCAGCTCTATTCAGACTACTTTGGCCCGGCCCCTTTCAAGCAATTAGCTGTCACTCAGCAATGGGCGTGCAATTACGGTGAAGCTCTGCCGGGATTGGTGTATCTCCCAATGTGCTACTATTACGACCCCCAGGTCCGCCACACGTTTCATATGGATTATCGTGATTTCGGCTATTGGAAGGTTGTAGCCCCGCACGAGGTCGCGCACCAGTGGTGGGGTCTTGCAGTTGGTTGCGAATCGTACCGTGACCAGTGGATGATCGAAGGTTTTGCGGATATGTCGGCTTCCCTATACATCCAACTGATCGAAAAGAACCCGAAGAAGTTCATCGAATTCTGGGATGATGAGCGCACGCTGCTCCTCGAGCGGAACAATATGGGGTTTCGCGCGAACGATGCCGGGCCCGTGACTCTGGGCTACCGCATGAGCAACGACAGAACCGGACTTGATATCACTCGCAGGCTGATCTATCCCAAGGGCGCGTATATCCTGCACATGCTTCGCATGATGATGTGGACCGCTCAGACGGGTGACCAGAACTTCATAGACATGATGCACGATTTTGTAAAGACCTATGCCGGGCATGCAGCCACAACTGAAGACTTCAAAGCCATGGTGGAAAAACACATGACGCCGGATATGCAGCGCATAGGCGGCGGCAAGATGGACTGGTTCTTCGACGAATACGTTTACGGGACGGCGCTGCCGACTTATAAGCTGGACTCCAGCTTTGACAAAAACAGCGACGGAGATGTCGTCCTCTCGATGAAAATGACACAGTCAGGCGTGGACGACCGCTTTCGCATGATCGTGCCTCTCTATTTCGAATTCGCCGACGGACGTGTTGCTCAGCTCGGGCGCGTGACCATGGTCGGGAACACATCGCAGGAAGGCAAAATTCCGATTAAGGGCCTCAAAGACGTACCGCGGCGCGCCATGCTGAACTACTACGACGACGTGTTGGCCTCGCCCAACTAGATCGATCTTGCTAGGAATCAGTCTTACAAATCGCCAGCCAGTCAACAGGCGGATGCAGCGCTCTAACCGGTCAACCTACGCGTTGGCGAAATCAGGCGTTTACACTCAGAACCGAATTGTGAGTGAAATGGCGATTTTTCGCCAACAATCTTCCGGGCAGAACTCCACAAATCTGTCATTAAAACTGAGGAACCGAGCTAACCTTCCTCAGCAACTTTATGGCGGCCCATCTCGACGTCCCCTGGCGCCACTTTCGGCCGTCTGCGGCAGCAAAAGAAGTGTATTCTGGTTTAGTAACCTAGTGGACTAATGCGTAGGATCGGCAGCATCGCCCTGTTTCTGGCTATTTTCCTGAATGCTCCGCCTCTCTGGCCGCAACAGCAAACACCAAGGTCAAAAATCGTTTCGGACTTGAGCGCCCGAGCAATCAGCGCGATGGGCGAACTACGCGATAGGGCGCACCACAAACTGTTTGCCGACAACGCACCCTATGCAGCGCCGGACATCGCCACCTCTCTCGCTGATCCCCTGAGCTTTATTGCTTTTGTCGTTGTGACACGTGTCAAGCTGCCCAGCGGAGGCGGTTCACCTTACACCCTGGTGGATCTGCGTGTAGAACAGCTACTTCGAGGTTTTTCCCACCAGACAGAACTCCAGGCTGAGTCGCGCTGGGTACCGCCGCGGTCTCCAGATGACGCCCCGCTCATGTTTGGCGGAACTCGCGGAACCGCTTTCGACTACACCGAGCCCAAGATCGGCAGTCAATACCTTGTTGGCTATCCGTTTTTCGACGTGGACAGGGGGACGGCCCACATCTTCGGTGCCATCGATCTCAGCAACCGCGCTCAAGCTCAGATGATTTCAGACGTGCAGCGTTTCCTTGACATCGAATCCGCCGCTGGCAGCTCAAGCTTTGCTCTCTACGTTGCGGCGTTAAGCGACCCGGTCCCTTGGATTCGTGATTTGTCAGCGCAGCGTCTTGTCCAATCAGGTGCGTGCAACGCCTCGTCAATCTGCCAAGAAGCGTTTCTGACCTTGACGCAACGGCTGCTTCGTAGCAAGAGACCTGGCGAACGATGGGAAGCGCTCCGGTGGACACAGCCTCTCGCGCTACCAATGGGGGAGCGCCAAGCAGGACCAAACGGTCTTCCCACGATGTCCAACACCGCCGTGCGCGCATTGCTGGTCTCGGCCCTTTTGGATCCAAATTTGTGGATAGCAGACGAAGCCTTCCATCAACTTGAATTGTTCGATTTCTTCCATGACGCCCGGCCTGGCGAGTGCATCGTAATTTTTCCACACCTCCGCAAATCCGTCCGCCTGACCGCTGGGGAACTAGAGGGCATATCCATCAGCGGTACAGTTGCCTGCACGCCTGGGCAAGCCTCCTCAGACCGCGAGTAAATTCGCGCATCCCCCTGCTGGCCAGTGGCCGCTGACTGCCCAGGGTCTGGTTGTGGGAAATAGAAATCCCCGTCTGGCCCCCACACTCGATTCGTGGGCGGACTACGGACAAACCGGAGATAACTGTCGTTAACAGGCGATTACACTCAGAACCAGGTCATGAGTGAAATGGCGATTTTGCATACAGCAAGAAAAGGGTGGAACCAAACCTTAATGGACCGGGCAGGGGTAGGCGTCTAAAGTAATCGCAACTGTGCCTGCTCGTTCATCCACCCGCTTCTTAACGTGCCATGGGTCATCAGAGGAGAACTGGAGCAGCGAGGAGTGCTTTTTCAGGAACAGCTCGAAGGTTTTGGAGTTGTAGATTTGACCGACCGGAGCGTCCTTCAATATCTCCCGTTGAGCAGGTTCGTTCAAACCTAGAACGTTGACACTACTGACATAAAATGGCTTGCCCTCATCCACGTAGATGTCGAGGGAAATCAGCCCGTTTTCGTCGTCAAACGCGGTACGCGGGACAGCGGCAAAGTTGATGTAGCCAAGTTGTCCGTAGGCTTTACGAAGACTCTCTAACCCCTTTTCCATTCTTTCGCGGCTGAAGATGTCGCCGTCACTAATTGGGAAAAGACGGCGCAAAGCTTTAACATTGATGATCGCCTTGTTGTTCCTGAAAGTGATCCCGCTCAGCTTGTACTGCGCGCCCTCATGCACGTTCACAAAGAGCACAATGCTCTGACTGGCGGGACTGCTGCTTAGTGTTTCCTTGCCTTCTCCAGTAACCTGCACCTTGAAATATCCATGGTTTTGCCATCCGGCTCTCACTCTCTCTAGTGCTTCTCCGCGTACATCGTCAAGCGACGCTCCGCGCGTCTCTTGCTTGACTGAATCAGCAATCCGGTCTTGGTCCGCGACCGCCATTTGGAGAGCACCTGAAAAGCTCACCCCTGCGATTGAGATTTCGCGACCAGGAGGCTGTTGGCCATGAGCACTGGACGACGGGCAGGATGGGTCGGACTCGATTTGAGGGAGCGGATTTGCCACAGACTGCTGTGCATGGATCGACTCCTCGCTGGCCAAGAGCCATGCAGTGATCAAGACAGCAGTATTTGCCAGTCCCCAGCGCATGGCGGATTATAGACCTGTTCGCGCGAGCCAGACTGGCAGAGACGAGTTCGCTGATGTTAACAGGCGATTACACTCACGACCCGATTACTGGGTGTAATGGCGTTTTTTCACCAACAAATGAGGGTGGCTTTTGGACGGCCGACAACTCGCCCTCGATCAACGCCACGCTGGTGACGACACGAATGGACCTCGTGTTACAACAAGTGCGAGGCCCATTCAAGATTTGAGCTAGAAAAAAGATCGTTGCTTATGCAAAACTGAGGCTGCCGAGTGCCTGACGAACGGAGATCCCCAAAGCGAGCCGAGGGGCAATAAAAAAAATTGCGCAAGGAAATTTGGTTGCCGTCTCAAGTTTCAGTTGGACAGCTATTGGGAGCGTGGGCTGTCCTTCTAGTAGGGGCCACTCTAGCGGCGCTGCTCGCTGTTCTTATGTTGAAAAAGGGGTTCGGGATTCAGGTCGCAGCGCTCGTTGGATACACGGCTCTTATTTTCTTCTTCTTATTTCGTGATTATGACCCGAGTCAACAGGAAGCGTATAGCCTACGTCGAAAGGCGGTTCGTCAGCAGAGTCCGTATCTGTTGGCCATCCATGTGGTGTTTCTCGTTGTTGTCTTCATAGTACTGACGATTGCGCTGTCGCTGCGACCTTCCCTTCCACCTTCTTGGCTCGTAGAGGGTGGGAAAAGACGTAGTACGTTTGAATGGCTGCTACTGCTCATTGGCACAGTCATTATGTGGATCCAGGCGTACATTTCCCGAAAAATCTTAAGTCGCAGTGTTAAGGCGGATCAAGCAAACTGACCTTCGCTGGCACTTGAGTGATTGGCGAAATCAGGCGTTTACACTCAGAACGGGTCAAATGAGTGTAATGGCGATTTTTCGCCAATTAGTCCTCAGAAAAGGAGCTGTTGGTTAGAAGGGTTGCACGGTCACACGAGAAGGCGCTTTTTGCTGACAGCACGGCTAAAGAGGCTACGTAAAAAGACTTTTTTAGCTTAAAGCCGAGTTTCTTCCCGTGTTGTACGGCCCGAGTAAACTTCCTTCGGCTCGCCAAGCTCACCTCGAGGACAGGGCTAAGCCTTGACACTTGTCCCCCCTACTCGGAGCTTTTCCGCAATGTCTGAAGCCGTGCCCTTTCCAAGGCCATTTTGAAACATGGAAACCCGTTCTAAACTTTGCCCGATGCTGGCCCGGTCAACCGCCTGAGCTGCTGCCGCTTCTAAGAGAGAGAAAAGAATGCTCTTGGCATGCCAAACCTTCCTCTGGCCGAACTCCCGGAGAACAACGGCGGGCAGCAATCAACAATAAGCGGCCGAGCCGCTCGAGCTCTGCCCGGAATCATTGCCGGGGCTGCGGATCTTGATCCAGCCGCGGTTCTCACCGCGACCGTAGCCGGCGCCAGCTTTGGCTACTCCCTTGGGTGGGTGGTGTTGCTGTGTGTGCCAGTCTTGTTCAGCGTGTTTGCGGTCTCTTCGCGGATTGGCCGTGAAACCAAGAAAGGCCTGGTGGAGCTGGTCCGCGACCATTACGGGAAAAAGGTGGCATTGCTGATCGCGCTGCTCATTGTGGCTGTCAACTTTGCCATGATCGTGGGCGATATCGTTGCCGTCAGCGACGGCTTTTCGCTGATCACGGTTTTCCCCCGCGTCTACTTCCTGGCTCTGGTGGCGTTCGGCGTTTGGTACGTGCTCATCATCGGCAACTATCAGAAGACCACAAAAGCTTTGGGAATCCTGACTCTGATTCTTATTGCCTATGCCATCGCCGCCTATCACGTCACCGATTCGTTTTCAGGACTGGCTCGCGGCATCTTTCTTCCCAAGCTGCAGGCCAACACTGCCTACATGATGGGCGTGGTCGCCGTGTTTGGTTCGCTTCTGACGCCCGACGTAATTGTCTGGCAGACCAGCTCGAAGCGCGGCCTTCCCGAAGGCCTGGCCCAGGCTCACGTGAGCGAATCCCATGCGGGGACGCTCGTTGCCTGCCTGATTTCGCTCTCCGCCATGATCGCAGCTTCGCACTTGCAGGTTGCCGATCCCACGCGGATGACGCCGCGCGCCGCATCCGAAGCCCTGGGAACGTTCGGTTTTCTCGGTCCGATTCTTTTTTCTCTCGGCATCATTGGCTCGGGGCTGATCGCCTTGCCAATTTTGGTGGCATCGCTATGCTTCGCCGTGGCCGAGGCTTTTGGATGGAAGTCGAGTCTCTCCAGCGAACCTTGGGAGGCGCGTCTATTTTATGTGATGATCTCGGGCACAGTGTTCTTAGCCGTGTTCATCGACTTCTTCGGTATCAACACCGTGAAAGTCCTCTATTGGTCGCAAGTACTCGCCGGGATTGTCCTGGTCCCGATCTTCGCCTACATTCTCCTGCTGTCCAACAATTCGCGCATTATGCAGACTACCAATACGCGTTTTGAGAATTTCTGGCTGGGCTGCGCCGTGCTGGGCATGTTCATATCGAACGCTATGTTCTTCTGGTTCGAGTTGTAGAGAAGCATTCAGCAGGCAGCACTCAGCATTCAGCCAGGAACTGTAGACCCTATTGTGCGCGCGACGAGCTCGGCAGTAGCGTGACTGCCGAATTGACTGAGTTGCAGAATGCTGAGTGCTGATTGCTAAAATGGTGAGCGGTCACGGACTCGAACCGTGGACCTCCTGCTTGTAAGGCAGGGACCGGAGACGATTCCTTAACTCGCTACGCCCTTGAAATCCAATAGGTTACCCCAACTCACGCTCGCACGGAAGGAAACGCAAAGGGTTGCAGTGGGCTACTTTGAATCCTGAAAGCAGGATACACCCCTTGCGCAATAGGCCCGCCTGTGCCATGTTGGACACATGCCAAAGCGGGTTAAGCAGCGCACCTCAGATATAAACGAGATTGCCCACCAGCTCGCAGAACGCTCGACACAGGAACCAACGTCCAATATTGGACGTATTCCCGATGCCGTATCTCAGTACATGGCCCAGATCGGCAGCAAGGGCGGGAAACTGGGCGGGAAGCGTCGCTTAAAGACTATGACAGCCGAAGAGCGCAGCAAGATAGCGAGTAAGGCCGCTAAGACGCGATGGCTTAAACGCAAGAAAACAAAGAGGTAAGTACCTGACTAATTCTGTGAAACAGGTAACGGTATTTGCGGCCCGTTTCTATTTGATTGTGCTAAGATGGACCGATGCACAGCGGTACAGAAGAAATACGGCCATGAATGCGCACAGGGATTCTGATTTGATGGCGATGTATCGCAGGTGCTATCCTTTTCACGCAAAGGGGGGATTAAATGCCGTACGAGATATTCGCTAAAGAATACCCCGCAAAGTCAACTTCTCCGACGCTGACGATTTCGCCGTTAGGTCGCTGCACGCTGAATCGAGCATCTGCGGAGCTGATGAACAAAGAGGCTGTAGAGACCATATTGCTTCTCTGGGATAAGGACTCCTACAGATTTGCGATGAGGCCGATCGCGAAGAAGGACAGCAGATCATTCAACATTCGGTACAGCAAGAAGGAGAAGGCGATAACGGGGGCCGCGTTTTCGGGAGTCATGTTCCTGCGCCATATAGGGTATGACTTTTCGGAAACTAAAACCTATCCCGTTCGCTGGAATTCAGATGAGGCGCTTTTTGAGGTGGACTTGCCCAAGGATCGCTTCAACAGCGCACAGCAGCCATTAATCGCTGTCCAGGGCGGGAAGAAGCAGGAGAAACATGGAAAGGCAGCATCGGGATGACCTAGTAACGATAAGGGCTGGAATCAGCGTCAACTGACCCAGCCCAACCAATCTCGCTTTAGGGGCAAAGAAAGGGCAGATACGTGTATCCGCACTTGCATTATATCAGAGGGCCACCAAGGCCAAAAAGAGCTATTTACTCAGTGCCACCTGGGTAAATAGCTCTATTTTGTTGCACTTAGCGTGCGCCGGTAGCTCAGCGTAGAGCACTCCACTCTGGATGGAGAGCGCGTGGGGTCAACCACCACCCGGCGCACCATTTTTACAGACGTCTGGAATTATGACGATTCGACCCCCCAAAAAGCAAGCTGCCAAAAGTCTAACGGTTAGACTTTTCCCTTGACATGCTAAAGCTGCTTTAGCATAATAGAGACATGAGAAAGCTGAATTCTACAACCCGCGAACAGGTGATTAGCTGCTTAATCGAGGGCTGCTCGATTCGCGCCACTGTGCGCATGACTAGCGTTGCTGAAAAGACCGTCATGCGGCTTCTGGCGGAAGTCGGAACGGTCTGCGCACAGTACCAGGACAAAGTGTTCCGGAACCTGCCTTGCAAGCGGCTGCAACTCGATGAGATGTGGTCTTGGATTTACTGCAAGGAAAAGAATCGCACTGAAGAGATTGCTAAAAAGAATCCGGCTGCTGGAGATATTTGGCTGTGGACTGCCGTTTGCGCAGATACGAAACTCGTTCCCGCTTGGATGTTGGGAAGTAGGGACGGCAGGACTGCGAAGCGGTTTGTAAACGATCTCGCGTCTCGCTTGCGCCATCGGATACAGCTAACAACTGACTCGCATCGGCCTTATCTGCAAGCTGTGGAAGATGCTTTCGGCGGGGATATTGATTTTGCGATGCTGCACAAAGTTTACGGGTTCCCGCAGGAATACGAGACGCGCTACTCCCCGGCAACTTGCATCGGGTGTGAGATGAAAAAAGTAAGCGGCAATCCCGACCCGAAGCATATTTCCACGTCTTTCATTGAAAGACAAAACTGGACGGTTCGCACAAATATGCGGCGTTATACTCGCCTCTCAAATGGGTTTTCGCGCAAGCTCACAAATCACGCCGCAGCCGTGGCCCTCAATTACTTCGCTTATAACTTCATCAAGATTCACCGCACGTTGCGCACGTCTCCCGCGATGGCAGCCGGGGTTACAGATGGCCTGTGGGAAGTGAAAGACCTTGTGGCTCTCTGGGAAGAGGTCGAACACCGAACAAGAAAAAGTGCCTAAAATCGCCTAAATTTTCGCACCATCTAAGTTACTATAGGAACAGGTACTTATTGCCAATTGAGTACTGGAGTTCCGTTGACCCGCGTTGAAACCTTGGTGTAGCCTCAGGCGTCTAATAAATAAGCCTGTTAGGAGAGGCCTGTCGAAGTGAGTGCTAGCGCCGCAGTTCTGGCAAATTTTGGAAGTGATCTGTGGAATGCAGAGATGTACGAATCTCTTTCTGTTGCCTCACGCCTCTCTTTAATGCTCAAGGACCGGACGCAGACTCTGTACCTCGCATATCATCTAAGACGCTTGAACAATAGACTTGAGGGATTTTTTGGTCAGGTGTACGAGATGATTGAGGGCAAGCGGCCAGTGCCAGAACCGGATGAGCCGCCAACTCCCGAGAATACACAGGATGCAATAAAGGCGCTACACCAATTGCATGGTGTCCTTTCGCGTATTCTCAATTTAGCAAAGTGCAGAAGGCTTACAAATTACTCGCTGCTGTCCGCCCAGGTTCGCATGTTGGCGCGTCTCGAAGAAGAGGCTGGTGAACTCGCCGATTGGTTTGAAATGGCCGTGTTGCAACAAGAACAGACCAAGGATGTTTTTGATCGTGCTAGGGCCGAAAAGGAACAGGGGGATGTGTACGATTTGAGCCAGATCGAGTAAGGCGTTTGGCTTTTCACCTGCCACTCCGCATTGAGCTGACCGGAACCCCGCTGAGATACATAAATAGTCTTGATGCTCCCACGCGTGAACGAATCAAAGCGAAACTTCTTGCCATCGCTGCTGACCCCTTAAATGCTCGTCTCTCGCTGCCCCTTACAAACGTCAACCAAAGACGGACTCGTGTTGGGAATTTGAGGGTTCTCTTCGAGCTTAGTGATACGACATTGACTGTTGCCGATGCAGGGCCTCGGGGGCAGATTTATCGTAAACTTTCTCGTAAGGCGTCAAAGTAGCCCACTACCCAAAGGGTTGCAGATGGGCACGCGTTCTGGGATCACATCGAAGCGGCAGGCGGCGATTTGTGGCTTCAGGATGTTGATTTCGAGCCGCTCGACACTTGTCAGATTTACCGGAACAACATGGATTTGTCCTGACGAGGCGCTGGCACTCCTAATATGAAGCCCACTCGCGACGGCGTGTATGACTGCCCGCCCATGAGCCCGCCAGGCAGATGATACTCCAGATCCCGTTTGTGGTTACTTGCCGCTGTTCCAGCCACTCGGAATCATCTGATATTGCGAAACATTAATTTTGATTTTCCTATACATCTAGCCAATTCGATTCTGCGTGTGCCCTCCTGGACACTCGCACTCTTGCGTTCACGGTTTCGATTGGAAAGCCCTGCTCAGCAGCGCCAAATCAGGATCAAAGAGCAGGAAGTGGTCACCGACCCCCTTCGCACCTTCAACCGAAGAGGGCATGATCACGACCTCGGCGCCGGTTTCCCGAGCGATCACGTTTGGCACACGGAGGTATCGGACACCCGGGTAGAGGGGGCTTAGCACCCGTGTGCTGTTGTTGCCGCCAGCAGTCTCCTTAATACTCAGTGTGGTCCGAAACTCCGTCCAAAGGCTGCGTGGGAATATACAGAGATGAAAAATACGGCGCATTTGTCGGTTGTGATTGCTCTCGTTCTGGCGTTATCGTTTGCCGCTCTCTCGGGATTACATGCTGCGCCGGTGCAGGGAGACAAAAACACCGAACGGAAAGACAAAAACACCGAGCGGAAAGGTGCTGATGCCAATCCCGACCAACGGCAGATGAGGGACCTCGACGAACAGGTTCAGCAGACCAAATCAGACGTCCTCAGCATTGCCGCGGAGCTGAACCAGCTGGAGGAAAAACTGCTGTACCCGTCAGGGACACAGGTCGCGATCTTCGTTGCGTTGGCCAAAGGCGACCAGATGCGCCTCGATGCCGTGCGGCTCCAGATCGATGGTCAGCTCGTTGCGCACTACATCTATAGCTCCAAAGAGCTCGAGGCACTGCGCAAGGGTGGCGTGCAACGAATCTACGTCGGCAATGTGGCCACGGGGGATCACCAGCTCAACGTGCTTGTTGACGGCAAGCTTAAGGGCGGCGCGGATTTCAGCCACACGGAACACTTTACCATCCATAAGCAAGTGAAGCCAAAGCTGGTGGAACTGACGGTGGCAGGACCGGACTCCGGCAGCACCCCGATCACGCTTGGGGAATTGTAATCGGTGCGAGCGACCCGCCGCATAATCGGACTCTGCCTAGTCCTAGGACTTGGTGCCGGTCCCGCCTCGGCTGGGGACGAGAGGGACCTCTTTTTCGAAGAAGCGTTCTATCACGCCTACCAGGGCCAGTATTTCGAAGCAATCCAGCGGCTCGACACTGAACTCGCACAGTACCACCGTCTGGACGAGCCCGGACTCGATACGCTTCACTATCACATTAACGAGGCCGAATTCTCGGTAGGCGATTTCGAGCTCGACTATCGCATGCACTACCGAGCTGGGCGCGCCATCAAGAGGGTGCTTGAAGGTGCCGTCGATGATGCCGTACGAAACGAAGCCGCGTTCAGGCTCGCCCGCATTCACTTCCAGAAGGATCAGCTCGACGATGCAGTGCAGGCGCTGGGGCGGATCCAGGGTACCGTGCCCGAAAAGATAAAGAACGATGTCGAGTTTCTGCGGGCGAACATCTATATGGCGACAGGCCGGTCGAACGAGGCCGTCGAAGTGCTCAACCACCTGCAGAACGATCAGAGTCTCGCCGGGTTTGTCGCCTACAACCTCGGTATCGCTTTGTTGCAGGCCGGCAAACAACAGGAAGCGATCGAGCAACTGGACAAGGCCGGGCGGCTGCCAGCGAATGATCCCGCCGGCCTCGCGATCCGCGACAAGTCCAACATGGTGCTTGGCTCCCTCCTGTTCGAATCGGGCAATTTTGAGCGAGCAAAACAGGCACTGGACCGCGTCCGCCTCGAGGGACCGTTCTCGAACCAGGCTCTGCTGCGGGCTGGCTGGGCTGACACCTCGGCCAACCAGAATGAGCGTGCGCTCGTTCCCTGGAATATCCTGGCGAATCGTGAGCCGACGGATGTCGCGGTCCAGGAAGCCATGCTTGCCGTGCCGCATACGTACGCCAGCCTGAAGCTATACGGTCGCGCCGCGCTCACCTATGGTCGCGCGCTTGAGCTGTACAGCAACCAAATCGAAAAGATAGACGCATCGATCAATAGCATCAAGGAAGGGCGGTTTCTCAAGGCCCTGATCCGCGAGGAGAGCCGGGAGGACCAAAACTGGGTCATCCGCCTGCGCAGCCAGCCCGGTGCGCCGGAAACGTATTACCTGATGGAGTTGATGGCATCTCACGACTTCCAGACCGCGTTGCAGAACTACCTCGACCTCGAGGACCTGAGGTCGAAGCTCATGGGCTTCCAAACCAGCCTTGAAGCTTTCGACGATATCATCCGACTGCGCAAGCAGAATTACGAGCCGCTGCTGCCGGAGATCGATGCCAAGTTCCGGGAGCTGGATTCGCGGATGCGCGTGCGACTCCAGCAGCGCAAGCTTTTCGACGAGCGTTTGCACGCCATGCTTAGTGCGCCGCGGCCGGATTACCTGGCAACCACGGACGAGCGGATCGCCAGCGAGCGCATCGCACTCATCGAACGGCAGCTCGGCGACTCTGACAGCCCGGAATCGCTCGCGCTTCGGCGCCGCTTGGCCCGCCTGCGCGGTGTACTCACGTGGCGGCTGGAAACCGAGTACCCCAAGCGGCTGAGCGCGGCCTATGAGCACCTCAACGAATTGAATACCCAGGTCGACGCTCTCAATCGAAGGTACGAGGCTTTCATCAGGACGAGGCAGGCGGCGACGCACAGTTATGTCGGATACGACGCCCAGATTGCCCGGCTCCGCGAACGCGTTGGCGGCGCACTGCAGCATGTCGAAATCTTGATGGCCCGGCAGGGACAGATGATCGAGAACGTCGCCATCAACCAGCTCGAGGCTCGCCGGGGACGCCTAGTGGCCCAGCAGATCCAGGCGCGCTTCGGCGTCGCCGATAGCTACGATAGAGCCGCGCGCGCCCAGTCTGGCGCAGGGGGACGCTGATGCGTCGCCGCGCCATTCCGATCGTGCTTGCGTCGGCTTTCCTCGGCGGCTGCACCGCGCATCACAAGCCGCCCACTACGCAGGGGACGCTGGCAGACCTGCATAACGTGCCCCCGGACGTGCACGAGGTGGAGACACAGCAGAGCGTCGATCAGGCCATGCAGCACTACCGGAAATTCCTCGATGAAACACCCGAGACCCCGATGACACCGGAAGCAATCCGTCGTCTCGCGGACCTGGAAATCGAGAAGCAGTACGGCATACACACAGGCGACGGCAAGCCGCGGCCAATGCCCGCTCCAGAGTCGGCTAAGGTACCTGCGAAAACCCCGGCCCGCACTCCCAATAAGGCCGCTGCGGTTGCAGGAGCCGGCCATGGGGAATCTGATCAGGAATTCGAGCGGCGCACGACTGCGGAGAGCCGGATCCCGGCAAGCGGCGACACCGGCGCCTCGTCGACGGAGATAGTTGGCGCTGACGCAGCTCCCAAGGGCCCCCTCGAGGCGATCGCTCTCTATAAACGGCTGCTCACCGAGTACCCCAGTTACAAGGATAGTGACCAGGTCCTCTACCAGATGGCGCGAGCGTATGACGAACTAGGTCGCACCGATGAAGCCATGGAAACCATGGAGCGCGTGATACGCGCGAATCCGAATTCCGACCACTTCGACGAGGTGCAGTTCCGGCGGGGTGAGTACTTCTTCACGCGCAGAAAATTTCGGGACGCCGAGAGCGCCTATTCAGCGATCACCAACCTGGGCGCCCGTTCCTCATACTACGAGCTCGCTCTCTACAAGCTCGGTTGGACGTTCTACAAGCAGGAACTATACGAGGAGGCCCTGCAGAGGTACATGGCGCTGCTCGATTATAAGGTGTCGACCGGCTACGACTTCGATCAGAAGCACGAGAAAGAGGACGAACGCCGCGTCGCCGATACTTTTCGGGCGGTCAGCCTAAGCTTCAGCACGGTCGGCGGGCCCGACGCGGTCCAGCAGTACTTCTCCAGCACCAAGAGTCGATCCTATGAAGACCGCGTTTACAGCAATCTTGGCGAGCACTACCTGGCGAAACTGCGCTACGATGACGCGGCGAAGACATACAACGCTTTCATAGCGCTCCATCCTTTCCACCGCGCTGCCCCACGTTTCAGCATGCGCGTGGTGGAGACTTTCACCAAAGGCGGATTCCCCAAGCTCGTTCTGGAGTCGAAGCGGGACTTTGCGTCCAAGTATGGACTGCAGGCGGAATACTGGCGCCACAACAAGCCCGAAGAGTTGCCGGAGGTGCTGGCCTACCTGAAGACGGACCTGAAGGACCTCGCGACGCATTACCACGCTGAGTATCAGAGTACGCAGGAAGCGAACGCGAAGCTCGCGAATTATCACGAGGCTCTCCGATGGTACGGCGACTACCTCAAGTCCTTCCCGAAGGACGCGGAGTCGCCGGTGATCAACTACCGGCTCGCGGACCTTCTCTTCGAGAACAAGGATTTCGGCGAGGCGGCCAAGCAGTACGAGCGCACGGCCTACGAATACCCGGCAAACGCCCAGTCGGCAGCCGCGGGTTACGCCGCAGTCTACGCATATCGCGAGCAGCTGAAGGTCGTAGGCAAGGAGGGTCAGGAGGCCGTCAAGCACGATACGGTCGCAAGCTCGCTCAAATTCGCCGACACGTTCCCGACCCACGCACAGGCCGCGGCGGTCCTGGGAGCAGCCGCCGATGACTTATACGAGATGAAGGACTATCGCGCCGCCGTCGGCTCCGCTCAGCGCGTCGTCGATAAATATCCGGGCGCGGAGATGCCCATCCGGCGCTCCGCGTGGATTGTGGTTGCGCACGGCTCCTTCGAACTCGCCGAGTACCCGCAGGCCGAACACGCCTACGCCCAGGTGCTGACGGTCACGCCGGAGGGAGACGAGTCGCGCGCCAAGCTCGTTGACAACCTCGCAGCCTCCATCTACAAGCAGGGTGAGCTCGCAAGAAACGCGCAGGACTATCGCGCCGCCGCCGATCACTTCCTGAGGATTCGCACGACAGCGCCTACGTCCACAATCCGTGCGACGGCCGAGTACGACGCGGGCGCCGCGCTGATTGAGTTGAAGGACTGGAAGGTGGCCGCAGGCGTGCTTGAAGCTTTTCGCAGCACCTACCCCAAGCACAAAATGGAGGGCGAGGCCACTAGACTGATCGCACGCGCCTACCGGGAGAGCGGCGAGTTGTCGCACGCCGCAGGGGAGTACGAGCGGCTGGCGTCCGAGTCCACAGATGAGGCAGTGCGCAGGGAGTCGCTGCTCGTGGCAGGCGACCTCTACCAGCAGTCCAATACAAAGGACAAAGCGTTGGATGCGTACCGACGCTACGTCACTGAGTTTCCGAAGCCGCTCGAGACGGCCCTCGAGACCCGCTTCAAGATCGCCGAAATACACAAAGCGGCGCACGACGAATCCCTCTATCAGAAAGAGCTGACGGAAATCGTACGTATCGACGCGGCGGGGGGGCCGGAAAGGACCGGCCGGACCCGGACGCTCGCGGCCCGTTCGGCGCTGGTCCTGGCGGAGCAGCTCTATCAGGTTTTCGTGGCCGTAAAGCTGCGGCAACCGTTCGAGGCCAGCCTGAAGGAGAAACAGCAGCGCATGGATGCCACGATCAAGGCCATGGGTGGGCTGGTGGACTACGAAATCGCCGACGTGACCGCAGCCGCCACGTTTTACATGGCCGAGACCTATTTCGATTTCAGTCGCTCACTGAAGGAGTCGGAGCGCCCAGCCGATGTGAAGGGGGCGGACCTGGAAAAGTTCGAGGCGGATCTCGATGAGGCAGCGTTTCCATTCGAGGAGAAAGCCATAAAGGTACACGAGAAGAACATGGAATTGTTGCACGCCGGCGTCTTCAACGCGTGGACTGAGAAGAGTCTCAGCAGGCTCACCGAGCTGATGCCGGGCCGTTATGCGAAGAGTGAAATGAGCAGCGGCTTCATCGGCGCCATTGACCGTTACGTGTACCGATCGCCGCTATCGCAGGCCTCGACCCAGACAGCGAGCAACGCCGGCACGACGCCGAGCAACGCTGGCACGCCGCCGAGCAATGCCGGCACGACGCCGAGCAATGACGGCACGACGCCGAGCAACGCCGGCACGACGCCAAGCAACGCCGGCACGACGCCAAGCAAGCCCGACCAGACGGTGCCAAGCAAGCCGGACCAGACGGCGCCAAGCAATCCGGACCAGACGACGCACCCCGCACCGGTGGCTGCGAACGACGGAGGGGTGAAACATGCGAGTCCGCATTAATACCCGATCCATAAAGGCGATTTGCCGTGGGATACCGTGGCTGGCCCTGTTCCTCGCCCTGGGTTGCGGACCGGCTGCCCAACGAACGGTGACCGCCAAGTCGACGAGGACGAAACAGCCGCCGGCACCGCAGGCCGCGCCCTTGGACTTCGAGCGGGATGCAGGTGGGGTCACGATAACGCAGTCGGCGCCCGTCCGGGACGAGGTCCGCGCCGAATACGACGAGGCGGTGCGCATGCTCGGGGAGGCTCAATATGAGCGCGCTATCGCCTTGCTGCTCAAGGTGACCGAACAGTCGCCCACATCAACGCCAGCGCACATCAATCTCGGCATTGCATACGCTCGCACTGGCGACCTGGACCGCGCCGAGGCCAACCTGAACAAGGCGCTGGAATTGAGTCCACACCACCTCGCCGCCTACAACGAGCTTGGCCTGGTGCAACGGCGCAAGGGAGAGTTTGCGAAAGCGCGCGCTAGTTATGAGGCGGCATTGGCACAGTTCCCCGACTTTCACTATGCGCATAGGAACCTTGCCATTCTGTGCGACCTATATCTCGGGGATTACCCGTGCGCGCTGGAGCATTACAAAGCGTACAGCCGGCTCGTTCCGGACGACGCCGAGGTCGTTAAATGGATTACCGACCTTCGCAACCGCACGAACCGAAAGGAGAAGCCATGAGGGGAAACTTGCTGCTCGTGTTGCTGCTTGTGTTGCTGCCGGCGACAAGTGTCGCCCAGGCCAATAAAAAGCCCGGGGCCGAACACGCCGCCGGCGCCGCCAAGACTCAGGTAAAGAAAGAAGCCGTAAGCGGACAGAAGGAAGAAGCGCAGGCAAAAACGAAAGCACCTCAGCAAAGGACGGCAGAAGCCCAGGCTGAGACGAAAAAGGTAGAAGGACAGGCTGAAGCGGCGCAGGTAAAGACAGAAACAGGACAGAAGGAAGAAGCGCAGGCACAGACGGACCAGGACCCGAAGTTGACCTCCGTCCCCGGAGGAAACGCGCTGGGCATGTCCATCCTGGGCAATCAGGAAGCGCCTACGTCGTTGGTCATCGTTCCCTGGAAGAGCTCGGAAGTTGGCCGCGCGACTGGCATCTCGCCGATGCTCGACGACTCCAGGCGGCCCGTAGACAAGGAAGTGTTCATGCGGGAGCTGCGCTACTACGAGATCAGGTCGGAAAAGACGCAGTGAGCCGGCCGTCGCGCTTCACCGTGGTGGATTCTTGGAAGCAATCGAGAGACTAGTTGCAGCAAACTGCGCGGAAGTGATGCCTTGCATTCAAAGGTGAGATTCTTCATGGTGGGGTTCATTCATGTACCCCATCCTGGTCCGCCGATCTGCCCATGAGAACTCTTTAATGAGTTCTTGGGTGTTTGTTCCTGCTCCCCATGTCCCCAGTGGCGCTCGCTTCTGAAACGTCCGCCGGACATGAAAGCTCTGTTCCGGCCGTCACTCTCTGGCCGGCGATCACATTGGTGGCTAGCAAACTGGGTGGCCATTTCGAAGTGAAAGCTAGCCAGCCTCCCGTGCTGGAAGCGCCCGTGATAGGGGCGTTATTTTCGGCCTTTCCCGGTGGAGTTCGTAAAGACCAGCTCATATAAACCACCTAAAACGGAGGTATTGGCACCCGCGTAGGGGGGCTTTTAGCACCCGTGTACCGTTGTTGACGGCAGCAGTCTGGTCAATACTCGGTGATGTCCGAAACTACGGCCAAGGACTGCATGGGCAAGGAGCTATTCATGCGGATGCTGAGTTGTTACGAAATCAGGTCGCAAACAGAGCGCCGCAGCGGTGCGCCGACCAAAATGAATGCGGCGCAGCTCGCTGGTGCGGCGCACAGGAGGAATCCATGACCTTTACGGAGTTGCTGAGAAACGTCGGCCTATTCGGGGCCGCCGTGATATTTTGCCTTGTCGCCCTGTCCATCTTTTCGGTGGCAGTGATGTTTAACAAGTACCGCCGTTTCCGCTCGACCTCGCGCGAGTCACAGATTTTCAAGCCCCTGTTCGCGAAGTTCATCCACGGGGGAGAGGTCCAGGAACTGAGCGACGCCGCGCGGCTGCACCCGAAATCCCACGTGGCGCAGGTGGTCTTGGCGGGCATCCTGGAGTACGAGGGCGTGCGCGAGTCCGGCGGCGATCCGGTCGCTTCACTCGAGCTTGTCACGAGCGCACTCAGAGACTCCATTTCCGAGACGCTGATTCAGTTGAAGCAGGGTCTCGGGTTCCTGGCCACGGTCGGCTCCACGTCCCCGTTCGTCGGCCTCTTCGGTACCGTGGCCGGAATCATCAACGCTTTCCGGAACATCGCGGCCACGGGCTCCGGCGGTATGTCTGTGGTCTCGGGCGGCATCGCCGAGGCCCTGGTCACGACGGCCCTGGGCATCTTCGTCGCGATCCCGGCCGTCGCCGCCTTCAACTACTTGACGGGCAGGATAGAGAATTTCCACATCGAGATGAATCGGGCTTCGTCCCAGCTCGTGAACCGCCTGTTCAAGGTGCCGCAGATCATGGAGCGGGAGGTCAAGATGGCGGCGGTCGCGGAGGAGAATGCTTATGCGGCTCGGTGAGGGGGCCAAGATGCACGCGGCCATCAACGTCACGCCGCTCGTCGACGTGGTGCTGGTGCTGCTGATCATCTTCATGGTGATGGCGCCGCAGATGCGGAAAGGGCCGGACGTCCACGTCCCGAAGACGCCGAAGCCGAGCCAGCAGGGCGACGAGAGAGGCCGGATCCTGGTCTCCATCGACGAGGCCGGCGGGCTGTGGATCGAGAATAAGCCGGTCGCAGCCGAGCATTTCGGCGAAGCCCTTCGCGCTGCGGTGGGCGCCGAGCCGGACCCCAAGGTCGTGATCCGGGGCGACGCAAAGCTCAACTTCCTCCAGGTCCGGGAGGTCATGCTCGCAATCGAGCAGGCCGGCTTCCGCGGGGTGGGGCTGATCGCCAAGGGCCCGGTCGCAGGGGCGCGGGGAGAGTGAAGTCATGGAGCTCAACAGAAGCGCTTCCGGATCCGGTCTGCAGTCCGAGATCAACCTCACGCCGCTCGTCGACGTGGTGCTCGTGCTGCTGATCATCTTCATGGTCGTCGTTCCGCTCCTCATGCAGGGCTATGACGTCAACATCCCTCGAAACTCGACCAATGCCGCGCCCGCGCAGGCTCAAGACTTGCGCGTGATCCTGAGCATCTCGCCCGCGGCCTGCCACATCCTCGGGCCCTCGAAAGCGGAGGGGCTTCCGGCGGACTGTTACGTGACCTTGGCCGATCAAAAGATCCCTGCGGCCGAATTGCCGGCGCGCGTGGCGGAGATCCTGGGCAGCCGGCCCACGGAAAAGCGCGTGCTGTTTCTGGCGGCTGACGACCGCTTGAACTACGAGGGGGTTCTGCGCATCCTCGATCTCGCGAAGTCGGGCGTCGAGGATTTGAAGGTCGAATTTATCACGACCAATTGAGGTGGCTGCTTTGGTGACAACCGTGGAAATCGGCCGGCGCACGATCAGAGAATCCGGTGCTCTGTCCGCCCGCAGCATGGTGGAGAGCGTTGTGCTCCATGTCCTCGTGCTGGCCTTGGTGATGCTCTTGGGGGCCTCAGTGCTGGTTCGCACCGCGCCCCGCAACAAAAAAGAGATTGACATCGTCTTCTATCGCCCAGCGGCGATCCCGGTCCCCCCGGTCCCGCCTCCTCCGTCACGGGGGACGACTGCGGGGGAACCGAAACCGAAAGCCCCGGAAGCTCCAAAGGGGCCTGGGAAACCGGAACTCCCACCAGGTCCGGATAAAGGCTTTTCCGCGGATGTGAAGCCACCCGAGCCACAGAGGAACGTGGGAAGCGCCGGCATTCTGAAATTCAAGGATCAGTTCGCGAGCCTAGCACAGGCCGAGGTCGCGCCGCGTCTCGGAAGCGATGCGCGTTACGGCGCCGCCGACGATATGGGCCAGTCATCGTCACACTCAGTGTTGACGACCAATATGCCGGGATCAAGCGGTGGCATCGACCCCGGCTCGCTGAGCCGCAACGTGGGAGGTGGTGGAGGCAGAGGCGGTGGCGGTGGCGGCGGACGCGGGATCCCGGGTGTGCAGGTGGTCCGGGCGACCAGCTCGATCGCCCCGATCGGCGGTGGCGACCGACCCAAGGCGCACAGCGGGCTGGGGCCTTCCCGCACCGACGAAGAAATACAGATTGTGTTCGATCGTTACAAGTCGGCCTTCTACCGGGATTACAACCGGGAACTGCGCCGCAATCCGACCTTGCAAGGCAAGATGGTGCTGCGCCTGACGATCGAGCCGGACGGCGCCGTGTCGATGTGCCAATTGCAATCGACTGACATGGATGCGCGGGATCTCGCCGCCCAGGTGGTGAGCCGCGTCCGGACGATGAATTTCGGTGCGAAGGATGGCGTGCAGGCCCTGACGATCGTGTACCCGATAGACTTCCTGCCGGCGACGTGAAGCCGGCGGCCGAAGCGGAAGGGCACGGATGCCCAGGAGGTTTAGAGAAGCTGCGAATCTTAGAGAAGCTGCGAATCTGATCGGTTGAACCCGACGCGATTTTGACAAAGGCAAAGCCATCGAAAGATGGCGACGCAAAGTCACCGGTCTAACGGGCCGCGAGCCCCAGGACGGCGGGACCGCCGAAATTCAGTCCACAGCGGTGGCTGCCTCGGTCCCGAAATCAATTGATGAGTGGGACGTGGGCGTAGATGACTTCTAGCAACACAAACAACGCGAGGCCGCGCTACAGCTGGATCGCAATCCTGCTCGATAAGCTGCGCCTCGGTCTCCGCTTCCGCCTGCGACCTCCCCAGATAGATGATGTCCGGAACCCCCTCATAGCTCACGCGGCTATTGGCAGCCCAGGAAGAGCACGGCTATTCAAAAGAGCGCGCGCTACGAAGAGCATTTTACTTGTCTTCGGCATCGTCATTCTGATGATGGGAGCGAACTCTGCGTTTGCCCAGGTACAGACGTGCGAAATTCTCACCGGCGGCACTGCCGGTGCAGGAATGGGTGTTAGTCCCACCTATCTCGCTAATCAAGACGGACGCGCCAATGAGGGTTGTACCATCTTGATCACGCTCAACGCTAACGGGTCTATCACAACAACTTTCCCCAATCCTTCCCCCTCTTACGATAACGGCCTTGACGACAACCTGATTGGTGTCGTAAACAACACCGCTCAAACCATCACCGCCATCCAGCTCACTAGCGCAACAGTCCCTATTTTTGGTCTCGAGGACGATGGAATTTGTGCCGGCCCCCCGGGATGGACTTTTAGCCCTCTTGGGCCGGACCCTCAATGCGCAATCGCAACGGACCCGCACAAGTATGGTCCCGCGGGAATTAACTACACAATATTTAACGCGAACAGTGGGATCGTCAATTTCGGCAACGGCGGCATTCCGCCAAATGGTAACGCGTTTTTCAGCCTAGAGGGGGGGAACCTCAGCAAGATCGTCGTGGTAGTGGTCCCAGGGCTGGCAATTACCAAGCAAGTCAGCGTGGTAGGCGGCGGCGCAGCGCTGCCCGGCGGACAACTCGACTACCTGGTGCATGTGACCAATCCCTCGACAAGCCCGGCCACCCCAGTCGTAATCACCGACGATCTCAGCAGCGCAGGTGCCGGTTCCCTCACGTTCGTCAACCCACCAGCGCCAACGATGAACGGCTCCACGGCCGGTGTCACGGTCGTGGGATCCGTGCTGACCGCGAACTACTCTGCTGTGAACGGACCGTTGCAGCCCGGACAATCCATCGACGTGCGCTTCCGAGTGCAGATTGCTGCGGGGCTTCCCGCCGGCACTACGCTCACGAACACCGCGCTCGTAACGTGGAACAACCCTCCACAGACGTCTAGCGCGAGCGTCTCGATTACTATTGGACAAACCTCCACACCCAATCTCACGCTCACCAAGTCCGGGCCGGCGACGATGAGCCTCGGGCAGTTAGGGCAGTTTGGTCTTAACGTCCAGAATACCGGCGTGAGCGACGCATGGAACGCCACGATCCTGGATCGGCTCCCCAAAGCCAGCCCCACCGGCGGCATGTGTTCCTTTACACCCCAGATACTCAGCGCGCAGGTTTTCCAGGCGAACGGCGTAACGCCGGTTCCGGGCAAGGGGCCTCTGGTTCCGGGCACCGACTTTTCCATCAACTATAACGGCGCGCCCACCTGCGAGCTCACGCTAACTATGCTGACGGCGGCTGCCACGATCAGCCAGAACCAGCGTTTGATCATCAATTACCAAACCCAGCTCGACGCGAACAGTCAAAATGGGGCTACGCTCACCAACGTTGCTGGCGCCATCCAGTGGTTCGACGGCGACCCCAGCAACCCCACCCGCAATACCTTCACCGGTCCTTTGACTAACGGCACACCCGGCGTCCTGGACAATCAGGATGCCCACACGGTCACGGTGGTGATCAGCCAGCTCACCATCACGAAGCAAGTCAGCGTGGTAGGCGGCGGCGCTGTGCTGCCCGGCGGACAACTCGACTACCTGGTGCACGTGACCAATGCCTCGACGAGCGCGGCCACCCCAGTCGTAATCACCGACGATATCAGCAGCGCGGGTGCAGGTCGCCTGACGTTCGTCAACCCAGCACCAACGATGAACGGCTCCACGGCCGGTGTCACGGTCGTGGGTTCCGTACTGACCGCGAACTACTCTTCTGTGAACGGGCCGTTGCAGCCCGGACAATCCATCGACGTGCGCTTCCGGGCGCAGATTGCTGCTGGTCTTCCCGCCGGCACGACGCTCACGAACACTGCGGTCGTAACATGGAACACCCCCTCACAGACGGCGAGCGCCAGTGTCTCGGTGGATATCGGAGGAGTTCCCGGCGTCGGCACTTTGAATGGCACCGCCTGGCTCGACGCCAACTTCAACAAGACCCCCGACACCGGCGAGCCGCTACTGCAGGGATGGACCGTCGCGCTGTTTCTTAACGGGGTCCAGTTGCAGTCCGTTCTCACTGATGTCAACGGCGTTTATCGCTTTGCTAGCGTACCGCCGACCGACGGGACTTCAAACAGGTACGAGGTGCGGTTCACCGCGCCCGGCGCGGGCCCGAATACCGCCAAGCTCGGCAAAGCCGACTCAGCCTTTACCAACAGTCTGCAGCGGATCACCGGCATCGCCGTGCCCTCTGGCAGCAACCTCCAGAACCTGAATCTGCCGATCGGGCCGAATGGTGTGGTCTATAACTCGACGACGCGCGCTCCGATTGCGGGCGTGATCGTGAACATGCTGAGCGCCGGCAGCAGCTCGCCATTGCCGGCAACTTGCTTTGACGACCCGGCTCAACAGGGACAGATTACCCAGGCGGGCGGCTATTATCGTTTCGACCTCAACTTCACGGATCCGGCCTGCTCCAGCGGTGGCGGCTACCTCATCAAGGTGACGGCACCAACGACCTTCATGGCTGGAGAGTCGGTGCTCATCCCCCCGGCTTCCGACGCATCGACCGCGCCGTTTTCTGTGCCTACTTGTCCGGGTAGTCTGCAGGATGCGCTTCCGGCCGTCCCGTACTGCGAAGCACAGGCATCGGAGTTCGCCCCGCCATCCTCCGTGCCCGCGCGCAGCGCTGGGACTAAGTACTACCTGAATCTCACCCTGGATGGCACCTCTGTGCCCGGCTCGAGCCAGATCTACAACAACCACATTCCGGTCGACCCGCAGATCGCGGGATCATTCTCGATCACTAAAACGACGCCGTTGCTCAACGTCACTCGCGGGCAGCTCGTCCCGTACACCATCACGATCGGCAATGTGCTAGGCGCGTCCACGCAAGGTGTGCAGGTTGTGGATCGCTATCCAGCGGGCTTCCGCTACATCCCAGGATCCGCGCGCCTGGATGGTGTACCTACAGAGCCCACGGTGGCCGCTCGCCAACTCGTGTGGAATGGTCTCAACTTCGGCAGCTCCGATCATCGCACGATCATGCTGTTGCTCGCAGTCGGCGCCGGTGTTGGCGAGGGCGAGTTCGTCAACCGCGCGCAGGCCCTCCAAGGGCTGACCGGCCAGCCCCTGTCCGGTGAGGCGACTGCAACGGTTCGTGTCATCCCGGATCAGACTTTCGACTGCACAGACGTGTTTGGCAAGGTCTTCGACGACGTGAATCGAAACGGCCGCCAGGATTCCGGCGAGAAAGGCCTGCCCGGCGTACGGGTGATCACGGCACAAGGCCTGGCAGCGACGACGGATCAGTACGGGCGGTTCCACATCACCTGCGCGATCACGCCGAACGAGATCCGCGGCAGCAATTTCGTGCTGAAGCTCGACGACAGGACCCTTCCTAGCGGCTTCCGGTTGACCACAGACCAGCTGCAGATCAAGCACGCCACGGCCGGCAAGGCCCTTAAATTTGATTTCGGTGCATCAATTTACCGCGTGGTGGCCATCGACCTGTCGGATGCGGTGTTCGAGCCGGGTACAACGGAAATCCGAGTCCAATGGAGGCCACGCATCGACGTGCTCCTCGGCGAACTGCGCAAAGCGCCGTCGCTGCTGCGCCTGTCCTACGTCGCCGATACCGAGGATGCGGCACTAGTCGAACGGCGCATGCAAGCGGTTAAGCGGCAGTTGACCGAAGCATGGGATGCGGAAAAAGACCGCTATATGCTGACCATTGAGCCTGAGGTCTTCTGGCGCCGTGGCGCCCCGCCCAAACGGTCCGATGTGCGCGTACCGGAGAGTAGGTGAACGGTATGAGTGAGCAACGCCATCTACTGCTGGTTGTCGGATTCCTGATAATGACGGCCCCTTTGGGTATCGGCCAGGTCAACACGGCCAAGCCGGGCGAGCCGGTCGAGCGGCATCTGTCCAGCGACCAGACAATCAAGCAATGGTCCCTCGACTCGAACCGCACCGACGAATTTAAGCGCGTCAAGGTCTGCCGAACGGAGACCGTCTGCAAGATGCGATACAAGGAAGGCCAAACGCCGCGGACGCGCGTCAGGAACCTCGTCATGCCACTGCGGTACGAGGACGAGACCGTTCCCATCTCCGATGCCTTCACCAAACAGGTTCGGCAGGCGCTCAACGACCTGCGGGACAAGCAGGGCGTGACAGTACGGTTCGTCGGCTACACCGACGACGCGCCGCTAACCGGCCGCGATGAGAGCGCTTATGGCAACCACTTGTCGTTGTCGAAAGCAAGGGCGCAGCGCGTCGCATTGGCCATGCAAGGAATCCTGGGATTGCCCGCTTCGGCGATCGAAAGCGACGGTCGCGGGGCCTCCCACCCGATTGCCTCCAACGCAGCCGGGCAGGGACGGGCGATGAATCGTCGCGTCGAGGTGGAATTCTGGTACGACGATCCTCTTCAGGAGTTACCGGACGAGCCGCAACTGTGCCCGGACGATGTCGAGGAAACGGTGACCAAGGTTTACGATCCCCCCTGGGGCAGCATCCCGAACATCGAGCTCGCGGACGGTCAGCTGAGCATTTCGCCGGGCTACGCGGAGAATCTGCATCGCGCACTCACAGACATCGCGGATCGGACCAACGCGCGACTGCGGTTTATAGGTTACACGAAGAACGAGCGACTCGACCGCCGCACCGCGTCCGTGTACAGCGACGACATCGGCCTTTCCGCGGCGCGGGCTCGCCACGTCATGGACATCCTCATGAAGGATCCGCTGTTGGCAGGCGCCCGGTCCGAACATGAGGGACGCGGCTACGTCCAGTCCGATGACGTCGTGAACCTTGGCTTCATCCAAAGTGAAGAGTCGTTCGTGCGCGTGCAGGTCGTGTACGACGAACGGTTGCCGTCGGACAACTACGAGGGCGTGGACATCACCCGTCTCACCCAGGAGCGTAGTCCGAAGAGCCCGTACGAGCTGAATGTGATGCACATCACCGTCGACGGCAAGCCGATCGATGACCTGGACCGCAGCTCTTCCGACGTCCAGCGCTGCACCGACGTCGCGCTCGACAACGCCAATATCCGGTTCCGCATCGACAATCTCGAGTCGCGGCGGCGGCTCGGCGTCGCGGCAGATCCAGTCGCCGTGGTCGCGAGCTACCCGGGCAGCGATCTTGATCCACCGGTCGTGCATTTCCGGATGTACAGCAACTATGCGGGCTTCCTCAAGCGTGCTGAAATCCGAATATTCGACCAGCAGTCATTGCAAGCCGCACCCCTCGTAGTCATTCCGGTCGATGACACCGGCCTTGCGGCATGGCAGCCGGCGACGGAAATCCTCAAGGGCCCGGCACGCCAACTCAGGTACCTGCTTCGCGCCTATGACCCGAAGGGCAATTTCGACGAAACGGATGCGCGGCCGCTGTGGCTCTACCACGAGGCATCGCCTGGAAAACTCGTAAAGTCCGACAAGCCGTCACCGCAGGCGCTGCTGGCCGCCTACGGCGAGAACGACCTGGCACGCCAGCAGATTCCGCTCGGCAGCGGCACGGTGAAGGTGCAGGGCAGCGGTATACCGGCGGGCCACACGGTTTGGGTAGCCGGCAGCCAGGTTCCGGTTGACCCGCAGGGCAACTTCATTGCGGAGGACATCCTTCCGACCGGCACGCAAACGGTCGAAGTCGCGGTCCTCGACGCCGACGGCAACGGCTCGTTATATCTCCGCGATCTGGAGTTCAAGCGCAGGGACATGTTCTTCGTTGGTGTTGCCGACTTGACGGTATCGAAGAACAGTGTGAGCGCGGCGGAAAAACTACAGCAGGGTGACAATGCTGCGCGGCCCGTCGATTCGTCGCTGGATGGCCGGCTGGCGTTCTACCTGAACGGGAAGGTGAGTGAGAACTGGCATTTGACGGCCAGCGCGGATACTCGCGAAGGCCCGTTGAAAGACCTGTTCAGCAACTTTCTGGACAAGACACCAGATTCGTTATTCCGGCGCATCAATCCCGACTATTACTACCCGTCGTTCGGCGACGACGGTGTCGTGGAAGAAACGGCGCCGACCCTGGGCAAGTTCTACGTCAAAGCGAGCCATGGCCAGGATTATGGGATGTGGGGCAACTTCAAGGTCTCCTACGTGGGCAACGACCTGGCTCACGTCGACCGAGGCCTGTACGGAGCCGACGCGCACTATAGCTCCCAACTCGCCACCAGCTTCGGCGAGCGACGGATCACGGTGAACGGTTTTGCCGCCCAACCGGGAACATTGCCGAGCTATGAGCAATTCCTCGGGACGGGTGGCTCGCTCTATTTCCTGCACCACCAGGATATCCTGACGGGCTCCGAGAGCGTGCGCATCGAAATCCGCGACAAGGCCTCGAACATCGTGACGGGGGTGGTCAACCTGCGGCCCAACGTGGACTACGACCTCGACTACCTGCAGGGCCGGCTGCTGCTTTCCGAGCCGCTCTCGGCGACTGCTAGCGACAACCTGCTGGTGCGTACCAGCGGCTTGAACGGTGACCAGTCCTTTCTAGTGGTGCGTTATGAGTACACGCCGGGTCTCGACAACCTGAACCAGGTCGCCGTCGGCGGTCAGGGCAGTTACTGGTTGAACGACCACGTGAAGCTCGGGCTGACGGCCGACTCCAACGAGGGAGACGGCGCCAGCAACCTCGGCGCCGCAGACCTGACCTTGCGGAAAAGCGCCAATTCCTGGTTCAAGATGCAGGCAGGCCGCACCACGGGTCTCCTATCCCCCTCGCTGCACTCCAATGATGGCGGATTCGGGTTCCAGGGCCCTGACGAGCAGTCCTTCACCAGCTCAAAAGCTGGAGCCTACCGCGCCGACGTGAGCGTCGGGCTCAGCGACTTCTTCAAGGGTCACGATGGTCGTTTCGGGTTCTACACGCAGAGACTCGACGCCGGTTACACGGCGCCGGGACAAATGACGATCAAGGACACCGAGCAATACGGCGGCATCGTCAAAATGCCGGTGACGGGCCGCCTGAGCCTGATGGCCAGGGGTGATCAGAAGACCGAGGACCAGGGGCTGGAGACGCGGGCGATGGAATTGGACCTGGGCTATAAGTTGACCAACACATGGAGCTTCAGCGCCGGCGTGCGCAACGATATGCGTAAGGACAATTCGCCGGTTGTTCCGCTGACCCAAGAGCAGGGCGAGCGCACGGACGCGGTCGCGCAGGTAAAGTTCAGTCCCAGCGACACTTGGAGCGTTTATGGCTTCGCCCAGGACACGGTCGCAACAAGCGGCGGCCGTCCAGACAACAGTCGCATCGGCCTGGGCGGCTCTTATCGCCTGACGAAACGTTTCCGCATCGATGGTGAGGCGTCCGACGGAAACCTGGGTCCCGGCGGTAAGATCGGCACCAGCTTTCTCTATTCCGAGCGGACCAGTCTTTACCTGAACTATTCGCTGGAAAACGAGCGGACGGACAACGATCAACTGGTTCACAGCGGCAGCTGGGGCAATCTGGTCTCGGGCGTGAAAACGCGCCTCTCCGACAGCTCCAGCGTCTACCTCGAGGAGCGTTACCAGACTGGCACGTCGCAGAGCGGTCTCACGCACGCGACCGGAATCAACCTCGTGACCAAAGAGCGCTGGAATTTCGGCGGCAGCGCGGAGTTCGGCAAGCTGTTCGACTCGGAGACCCACGCCCAGACCAATCGCAAGGCCGCCGGAATCCACATGGGTTACGGCCTGGACAAGATACAGTTCTCAAGCGCCATCGAGTTTCGCCGGGACGATGTGGAACAGCCCGGCCTGACACATACCTTACAGACTGTGTTGCTTTTGCGTAACAACTTCAAATACCAACTGACGCCCAGCTGGCGCTTACTCGGCAAACTGGATCACTCGATCAGTGATAGCTCGCTCGGCGATTTTTATGCCGGCGGCTATACCGAGGCTGTGGTCGGCTACGCATACCGGCCGGTACGGAACGACCGGCTGAACGCCCTGGTCAAGTACACGTACTTCTATAACGTCCCAACCACCGATCAGTTTGGGTTGCAGAACACCGCGACCGAGTTCCTTCAGAAGAGCCACATCGCAGCACTCGATCTTACCTACGACCTCACAGCCAACTGGTCGGTGGGCGGCAAGTACGCGTACCGGCTGGGAGAAGCGAGCCTAGACCGCGTGCAGCCGAATTTCTTCGACAATGCCGCGCAGCTCGCCGTGTTGCGCTTGGACTGGCGGTTCCTCAAGCAATGGGACAGCCTGGTCGAGGTGCGAACGCTTGGCGTCCCGGGTCTAAATCAACGCCGCCGCGGCGCCTTGGCCGCGATCTACCATCACATCAGCAAGAACCTGAAGGCTGGCGTCGGCTACAACTTCACCGACTTCTCCGACGAACTGACCGACCTGAAGTACAACCACAAAGGCGTATTCGTCAATCTCATCGGGACCAAGTGACGCTCGCGTGGACATCCGTGGTGCCTTCGACACTGCCCTACAGCAGCCTTCCTCTCATTAACGTCAAATCCAGAAATGCTTTGATCGGGCTGTGTACAGGCTTGCCCGTTTTGGGGCTGGCTTGAATCTTGGCCGATGCCGCTGCTCGCCCCGCTTTTTCAGCATTCTTAGCACAAAGATAGCTCCCGGAGCCGATTCGTTAGAGGCGGCTTAGAGGGCATTTAAACGACGCCCACCAAAAGGACAGTTGATGCCACGATTACCCGAAGATAAGCGCCTGCGTTACCACCCCCTGAATAAAAGACAGCTGGCTTTCGTTCGCTAGAACGGCGACATGGAAGAAGCTGCCCAAGCAGCCGGCTACGTCCGCAAAAGCGCAGTTCAATCGCTGCAAGGAGCATGGCGCTGTGAGCCGTAGCGCCTGTGTGCCGCCGTTTCAACACTTAGTTTGGCCCCCGAGCGCACAGCAGGGGTTTGGAGATAAGAAAATGGCAGTTCCCAGTTTCGCGCCAGCACGACGATGCCTAAGGCGAGGCGCTGAAAACAAAATACGGCGGTTTCCGGAGACTGCCGGGTTTCCTGCCGTCACAGCTGCACAACGCGTCACGGTGCAAGAAAAGAAAGCGCCGAAAGGCGCCGACGCCATGAGCGAGGAGTCCAGCACAAAGCCAGGAATCAGAGTGCGGATTCCCATCGGGTCTTTAATCTAACGTGAAAACTCAAAGTCATGACTGTAGAAAATTTCGTTCCAAAAACACTGCCGCAGAGGAGATCGCAACTCCTTGAGTGCTAAGGGCCAAGACGCGGCCACCGCGGCCTTCCAGAAAGAGATGATTTTGGTACAGCGCGCTTGCCCTGTGGAGTCACGGCACTCCCCGGGTGACAGGCCCATCTCAAGTTTTGGGGGCCCCGGGACGGACTGCTGGCGATGAGTTTTTCAACACCCACAGGCGATTGCACTCACATCCGGTTGTGAGTGAAATGGCGACGTTACGCCAGTTCGCGATGCGGATGCGCTACGACACCGTGTCAATTTATATGAATTCCGTTCCCTCTCTCACCTATCTGTTAGACTGTCCGCCCGTGAAAACACTCCTGTTGCGAACCTTGATCACGCCGGCTACCTGTGCAAGTTCCAGTGAGCGCGTGTTACCGCCGCTCTCCGGGAAAGCTTAGGTAAATAACCGTAAACCTGGGTTAAGGTTTGAAAAGATCTGGCAATTTCAGGTGCGAGCAGAACTATCCCGCCGGCTTGGGTTGTTGAGAGTAGCAGGGTTCTCGTCCGTGCTGAGAAGCGTGGGCGGCTCTCCGCAATGCCAATCGCCTAGAGATATCAGCGACTGGCGTGGAGGTGATCATGCGATATCTGAAGTATCTTGCGCTGCTGGGTGTGTTCGTCGTGCTGGCGGCAACGCCTTCGCCGGCCCAGGTTGCGATCGGTATCCATATCGGTCGTGACTACGGCTACTACCACGTTCCCCCGGCATGCCCTTACGGATACTACACGGACTATCCTTTCGGTTGCGCTCCGTACGGTTACTGGGGACCGGAGTATTTTGCCAACGGCGTGTTCATCGGCGCCGGGCCTTGGTATCGTTTCTACTACCTGCACCCAGTGCTCTATCAGCGCTGGTACGGGCCTGGATATGTCTACTTTCCCCGCGAGCACTTCCATCGGTTCAGGGAACACGACTGGGACGATGACGACCGTGGGGATTGGAGGTTCCACCACGATCATGGATGGCATGGACGCAAACATCACCATCACCATGACGATGATGACGATTAACGCGGATCCCGCGGCTGACGCTGGACATTTTCGGAGATCGACAACATTTACCGCAGCGGCTGAAGCCAGCCAAATTGCAAGGCTTCAAACGCAGGCATAAATGCCTGCTCCACCCTGTCTGCGGATACATCGGCTTGTGGAGGAAACCGGCGCGGGCTTGCCAGGATGACGGCTGAATGCTGCGGTTTGCTAATTCTACCTGCCCCGTTCGTACACACCGCGTTTCATCTGTTTTGAATGAGATAGCGCGCTCTCAATTTGCGCTAAATGATCTCATTTCCAGCCGAGAGTGCACCAAGAAAATTCTTATGCTGGCTTGGTGCAACGGGCTGATTCTTGGAGCATACCCGCTGGCTTTTATGGTGGTTGGGTTGGTGGTGCTCTTCATGCGGGTGGAGGCCCGTCACGCCTGGTTGCTGGCATTGTTGTTTGCCGGATTTATTACGGTTTCGAACATTCCAAATTCGTTCGCCGCTGCGCCAGGAGACCTGCGAGATTTCCTTTTGGCATATCGTGCGATTTTCCTCAGCTTGATTGCTCCGCTGTTCTATTGGTTTTTCGCCGTCTTTCCCTCACGGTCACCGATCGACCTCCGTTGGCCCTGGCTAACAGGCAAAAATTACGCACGACACCTAAGAAGCCGGGAATTCCGCTCCCCTAAATCATTGATAATCCGAGCCTTCCTGTTTGGCCCAACAGGTGCATCCGCATGTTGCAGCCCTCGCCTCAAACAGACTTCAAGGAGGCGTAAAGTGAGGTTCTCCCCCACCACTACAGCACACTATCCCGATACACCAGTTAAAGAACCGCAACTTAAGGCTCTCGCCAACGAACTCACGGTCCTCCATGACGACCTGTATTGGCTGGCGATGCAGACCGAGGAAGCCGCCGCGCAGGAATTGCCCGCCACGCACCTCAATGTCGAACTCCTAACTACCTTGAAGGGCGCCGTGGATAACATAAGATTGTTATTGTGGAACTATATCGAGGCAGCCTCGGAAATCGATCCACAAAGAGTACGGGAGGGGCTTGAGGCGCAACGAGTGCAGCGGATGACACAGTTCCTGCAGCTTTTACGCCACCGCCTGGGCCGGAGCTCTGACCAGGAGCCGGTTTCTTTCATCGAAAGGATCAGCGCTATGATGAAAGATCGGCTCGGCGACAAAGTTGGCACAGTCTCGCCAACCCGGTGATACCGTCGTGTCCAGCACAGGTGCGCAACATCGGCGATGGTTCGGCCAGCAGGAATTTCGAAACCTCTGCCGCGCGCGAGAACAACACGCCTGCGAGAATGGCTCCGAATTCTGGATGCCGTGAGGTTCACCCTCCTCGACTTTTTGCCCATACTTCAGGGGTTGCGCGTCAGACGGGATCAAACCGGTTCGCCCTGCGTGCGAATGGTTCCTACGCATCCGATGCACAAGTTCTGAGACCCCGGCGGTCGATTGATTCCGTTCCTCCGGTCACTACGGCATCCACCTTGCCGGGGCCGAATGGTAATGGCTGGAATAACTCGAACGTGACCGTCACGCTGAATTCCACGGACAATGGATCGGCGCGAGGCACGGGCGTCCGGCAGATCACGTACAGCGCGAGTGGTGCCCAGAGCATCGGCAGCACGGTACTCATGGTTCGATGTGCCGGCAAGCGGGAGGGGTGGGTTTTTCCTGCCAACTCTCGTTCAGGTCACATAAACACTATCGATAAGCAGTTTCGAAAGGCCCGAGCTGACGCTGATCTGCCGGTCGGATTGAAGCTTTACTGCAGTCGCCATGATTTTGGCACGCAAACGCTTCAACGCACCGGCAACCTTGCGTTGGTGATGCGGGTCATGGGACAAACCAGCACCAAGGCGGCAATGCAGTATCAACACCCCGACTTGGAACACATCAGGATGGCGCTGAATGCGACGCGAGCCAAACCTGAGCAGGAAAAGCGGGTCAACTGAAGTATGGCACCTTTTACGACACAGTTACTAAACATTAAACTCGGTAACTTATTGATTCGGATGGTGGGCGGTCACGGACTCGAACCGTGGACCTCCTGCTTGTAAGGCAGGCGCTCTAACCAGCTGAGCTAACCGCCCGGCTCGTGTCTTTTCATGGTAACAAATCGCTGTAATCCGAGTCTTCCCCACCGAATCGCCGGAATCGCCGTAATCGCGCGAGATCGCCGACATCGCCGGAATCTGGTTTTTCCGATCACGGCGATCTCGCGCGATTACGGCGATCACGGCGATTCGGCGATGGTTACTAAAGTCACTTTCGACCGGTCAAATGTCTTCCCGGATGGCCCTGGCCCCATGGTAGTCTCGGCAGCGTACTCGCGGGGGACTGCCGTTGACCCCTCTGTCCGACAA
>Ga0209648_10000279_pt1 | contig 38318 bp, 41 predicted proteins | sample GraSoi2013_115cm_FD_185830 | JGI IMG/M metagenome (GOLD analysis project Ga0209648, IMG submission 185830) | Grasslands soil microbial communities from the Angelo Coastal Reserve, California, USA - Sample 9_17_2013_115cm (SPAdes) (version 2) | ecosystem: Environmental > Terrestrial > Soil >...
TACGAGCTGCCATAGAGATAATCCTCTCCGAATCGGGCAGATCAGAATTGTCCGCGAACAGCTGGAAACTCTCAGCTCTAGCCTCTTCTCGCGGCGCCCAAATAATGCGTGGCGTAACCGCAAGCGCCTCGGGATCGAGAACCTTTACAGCCGGTTCGCGAGCTTCCTCCTGGCCCGGTGTTATGTGCGTTATTTGTGATGTTGCCTGGCTCGCCGACCCGAGAAGCTGATGGACGGCACAGCCAAACATGTGCTCAAGGACACGACAGGAGTCCGGGTGCGGTCCCGTCTTGACCTTCCCGGCATACCAGCGCTCGAACTGACGACGCGACACTGTCACCGTTCTCAGTCGCGGCTCACCGTTCCGTCCGGCCAGCTCTACAGCCGCCTTCTTGAACTGCGCTTCAAAAGTCTCGAACTTTTGCCAGTGCCGCCCGGTGATCAAGACCCGCAACAGAGTCGGTTCGTCCGGCATCGCCACTCCACGCGTCGGTCTGCCTGTGCCCCCAGCGTAAGGCCCGGGCGATGTGAGAGGCACCCAACGGCCAGGCGTGACGATCAAGTGACGGCACTTGTGACGGCGGGGACGACGCATACACCCAGCGAGAAGACGGTTCCGACGACGTGGAGAAGCACTCGCGGTTCCCCGAGCCTAGATAGGCCCACGCAGTGACCGGGCGATGACAGGAGGTGATCGAGTGACTGAGCGAGGGGGAACCCGCTGCGTCTCACGCGCATCTGCGTGGGCCTGGCGGGGCGCAGGTGAATTGGAGGGGAGGTGGTCAAGAATGACCCACCCGGTACACGGGACAGGCCAGCGCATGGACATAACGAGCCGTGATTGGCCACTCCAGAGCGGCCTGCCGCTCGGCCCGATCCCCACCGCCGTGCCCTGCGCGCGTGCCCACACGACCCAGGTCCTGTGGGAGTGGGGCATGTCCGAGATGAGCGATTCCGCCGAACTAATCGTCTCGGAGCTAATAACCAACGCCGTCACGGCTTCGCGCATCCTGGATGACGGGCCGTTCCCGGTTCGGTTCTGGATACTTTCCGACAGAAAGCAGGTGCTCATTCTTGTATGGGACGCGTGCCCGGACCCGCCGGTCCGCATGCAGCCGGCTGGAGACGTGGAAGGCGGCCGGGGATTACTGCTCGTTGACGCGATGAGCACTCAGTGGGACTGGTATCCCGTCGCCGACAAGATCGAAGGAAAAGTCGTATGGGCACTGATATCGCCATGAACAAGCCTCGAGGTGCGGTATTGCCGGAAGGAATGCCGTTCAAGGATTGGCTGCACGTAGAACGTTTAGCGCGTGGCTGGAGTTTCAATAAATTCGCGATCCAGTTGAAAGACGCCGCCGGCGAGATGAGCGGCCTCCGGCCACGGGTGCGGTCGATAGAGACTCTGATACGCCGTTGGGAGGGTGGCCGGACCGCGATCTCTGACGCGTGGCTGCTCGCCGTCACGAAGGTGTTCACCGAGACTCCGGTTACGGTCCGGCCCGCCGCCCCGCATCCACTGGGCTATTGGGCAGGTAGACGCTGAGACGGTGGATCGCAAAACTGCGCCGCTATGGACCCGGGCACCCCGTGTACCGGACGTTGCCAAGGTCAGGAAAGGCGTCCAGGCGAACGGTCTGTGCCTTACCGGCCTGTGTATAGCTGAGATTGAACTGGACAGGCAGCGGCCTGGGACACCGGGTCAGGACGTCGAAGGTCATCGTGAGCCAGCCGGTCGAACCAGCGGCCAGCGACGGCGCGGCACCCGCGCCCACCGGCAGCTCGCCGCAGGTGCCCCAACTGCTGGCGGTCGCCCGCAGCCCGCCCAGCGGGAGGATGGGCCGAACCTCGCGCAGCACGACAGCACCAGATGAGCTGTTGCTGATCTGTATCCCGAGCTGAAGTTCGTGTCCCAGCTGTACCGCGCATCGGTTACCGGTGTCGGTGAGGACGGTATCGCCGGCCGCGGGCGCCGCCGTCGCAGTCGCTCCTCCGGACAGGCGGGGACCCGCCTTGGCCCGGGCCTGGTGATAACCGGCGAGGTAGCCGAGCACCACTCCGGCGGCAAGCGCGGCGACACTCGCGGTGAGCAGGATCCGATGGGAGCCCGCGGCCCGCCGCGGCGCATGGTCCCGGCCCAGCTCAATCGTGTCAGCACCAGCCGGCCGGCCGAGCGGCCCGAAGTTCCTCGCCGGTATTTCTGGCCCAGGCTGCTCCTGGTCCGGGGGCGGACTCACCCGACTGATTCTAAACGTGGCGTGGGCCAATGATGAGTGACCGCGTCCGAGGTGGCCCGCCGCAATACGGCAGGCCGCCGGCCGGGCTGAGCTTGCCGAGCAAGAAAACCGGTGCCAGGAAAAACTCAAAGCGTTCATCACCGCCGCTGGCGCCCAGGTTCGGTGCCCGCGTCTACGGCAATTAAGCGCGCAGTATTTCCGTGCTCTGCGCCACCGCCCGGCCGGTGGAAATCAGGCGGCGGTCATCCAACGTAGGTGGTGCCCCTCGAGCCCAAGTCGCTCACCGTGGTCTCCTCGCCGGTCGAGATCGAGTTCGATGCCGGCCGCGCCGGCCGCGCCACGGGCCCTACTCTCACCCAGCCCGGCGAAACCGGCCCAAGCAGCATCACCGCCAGGCGCATCTGAGCCCACCGGCCACCAGCGCCCGCATCTGAACAACCGCCGGGCAGCCGGCGCAGTCGTAGGGGGCAGGGAAGCAAACCTGCCCAAACGTGCCAACCGGGCATGTTCCCGGCGGTTGCGGGACCTCCGAAGGGGAGCATCAATGAAAATCCAGCTCGCACGGCTGCGTGTCACCGCGGCCGCCTTAACACTGTGCGGTATGGCCGCGGCCGTCGCGGCGGCGGGAACCGTGTCCGCCCCGACCGCCACGGCCGCGCACGCGGCCAGGCCGGCCGCCACCGTGGCCGCGGCGCGCGACGTCCCTGTTCTGGTCAACTGCCTCAAGCGCGGCGACGTCCGCCCGGGCACCTACGTGTTCACCTGCGCGGACGCAAACACCGTTCTGACCGGGCTGCGATGGTTCCGGTGGGCCGGCCCGGACGCATACGCGCGCGGCACCTACTCGCTCAACGACTGCGTTCCCGCCTGCGTGCAGGGACACCGCCACACCTTTCCCGCCCTGGTCGTGGTGTGGCGCGCCGAGCCGTGGCCAGGCCACCACGGTGCCCGTTACTTCTCCCGGATGACCATGATTTTGCCGGGTAACCGGTCCTACCGCGCGGGCGGCCACGTGTATCACCTGCCGGTCACGCAGACCGGCACCCTGTCAGCCTCAGGCGGATAGACGGCGGCGGCCGCGCGCTTAGCGATCGGGCAGTAAGACGCCGCGGGCGGTGCTGTGCTCCCGCTCGGTCATTACGTACCTGACCAGTGTGACCAGCATCTCTTTGACCGAGTCTCGCTGGCGCACGTCGCACGGCAGGATGGGAATGTGCGGGTCAAGGTCCAGCGCGATCCGGACATCCTCGGGCTTATGTCGCAGGGTGCCATCGAAACAGTTGATGCCCAGGATGAACGGTGTCTCACGCCGCTCAAAGTAGTCCACGCACGCGAAGCAATCGGCGAGCCGCCGGGTGTCAACGAGAACCACGGCGCCGAGGGCGCCAAATGACAAGTCATCCCACATGAACCAGAAACGCTCCTGACCGGGGGTGCCGAACAGGTAGAGGACCAGGCCACCGGGGAAGGTTATCCGGCCGAAATCCATGGCCACGGTGGTTGCCGTCTTGCGTTCCACGCCTTTGACGTCATCGACCGCGACGCTCAGTTCGCTGAGGGTCTCTTCAGTGCGAAGCGGGCGTACCTCGCTGATCGAACCCACCATCGTCGTCTTGCCGACGCCGAACCCCCCGGCGATGAGGATCTTCGTAGCGACCAGCGGGCTCTCCGGGTCGTAAGGCTCATCAGAGTGCTTGTAGGCCATCGAGAACAGTCCTCAATATGTTTAGGTCCGTGACGTGTCTAGCCGGCCCCGACCGGAACACCTTTATCAATCCACAGCTGTGCAGGTCGCCGATGAGAATACGGACCACACCGAGCGGCAGATCCAGCTCGGATGCCACGTCGGCGACTGGCACAGGCCGCCTGCACAGGTACAAGATCTGATGGTGCTCAGGACCGAGCCAGAACATTTCCGGTGTCGGCTGGCCCATTGCGCCCACTACAGAAATCAGGTCAAGCCTTTCACCCCGCGGCTGCGTCCTGCCGCCGGTAAGGGCATAGGGCCGGACCACCGGGCCGGCGTCCCGGTCCAGGTACCTGTCGTGAGCCGAGCCCACTGCGAAGTCACCCGCCACCGGATTCTGTCGGCCAATTTCTCGGGTGTGTGCCGAAATGGATGCCGACGCGCTTGACGAGCAGCGCCATCTCGTAGGCGACGAGCCCGACGTCGGCCTCGGCCGAGCTCAGCACGGCGAGGCAACTGCCCTCGTCGGCGGCCGTGATGAAGAGGAACGCCGCTGCCATCTCGATGATGGTCTGCCGGACGTCCCCACCCTCGAGATCCCTCCCAGCGCCGCGAGCGAGGCTCTGGACGCCTGCGGCCAGAGCCGACAGGTACTCCGCGCGCTCACGGCTCACACCCTCGGACGCCGCGACCGTGAGACCGTCGCGGGACAGCAGCACTGCCTGGCGGACCTGCGGCGTCCGCCGCACCAGGTCGTCAAGCAGCCAGTTGAGTCCTGTCCTGGTATTTGGCTCTGTCATCACACACTCCCATTCCGGCTTCCCGGCTGTGAACCCGTATGCGGCTAAGCCATCGGGGGATCGTGCCGCTCAGCGTCGGCCCGGCCGCGCTCCCAGCCGCGTTGCATCCTGCTCATCAGGTCACGCGCCGCCTCTGCGGAACGGGTCGGGTCGGCTTCCGCCTGTCCCGCCCTGTCGGCTCTTCTGGGTGGCGGCACATCACGAAGCTGGGGCGCGAGGCTCGCCTGACGGATCCGCCGCGGAAGCCCCTCGTGGGTCCCGGCCACGGCCGTGCCGTCCTGATATTCGCCACCTTGAAATGGGCTGGGCGGCGCGGTCGCCGGGCCGGGCGTGTGCCAGTCGTGCCGCAGGGTTTCCGCCTCCACCGGCGCCGCCAGGGTCTCATCGGTGGGCTGCGGCCAGGGTCCCGGCCCGGCCGGTGCCGGGGAATCCGGGCTTGGCCGGCTGCGATGACGGCCGGTCAGGTCGAGGGGGGCCTGCGCGGGCCCGGCGCTGAACGGGCCGTCTTCGCCCGGCCGCAGGCCTGCTCCGTCGGTGTCGGCGCCTGCACTGTCGCTGTAGGCGAGTGTGCCATCGCTGCCGCTGTACGCCGGCGCCGACGCCCCGTCGCCACCGCTGGCGGCCAGCGCCCCATCGCCGCCGCTGTAGGCCGACGCCCCGTCACCGCCGCCGGCCGCGAGCGCCTGGCCGCCGTTACCGAGACTGCCCGCCACGCCATCAGCAGCGATGTCATCAACAGCGATAATTCTGTTCGGCATCAGCACGATCGCTGTCATTCCGGCGTACGGGTTGGGCCGGACAGTGATTTTGATTCCGTGGCGGACGGCGAGGCGGCCGACGACGAACAGGCCAAGCTGATCGCTGTGTGCCACCATGTTGAAGTCGGGCGGGTTGGCCATGTGCTCGTTGATGCTCTCTATCTTGTCCGGGTCGAGGCCAAGCCCCCGGTCCTCGATCTCGACGACGAAACCGTTGGCCACCCGGTCGGCCGTCACCGTGACGGGCGTGTTAGGTGGCGAGAACACGGCCGCGTTCTCGATCAGTTCGGCCAGCAGGTGAATGATGTCGGCGACGACCGCACCGATGACCGCGTCCCGGGCCTGCGTGACCACCTTGACCCGTGTGTAGTCCTCTACTTCGGCGATGGCCGCGCGCAGGATGTCGACCATCCGCACCGGGCTGCGCCAGCCGCGGGCGGGGACCGCGCCGGACAAGATGATCAAACTCTCCGCGTGCCGGCGCATGCGGGTGGTGAGGTGATCCAGCCGGAACAGGTCGGCCAGTGCGTCAGGCTCGTTGTCCCGCCGCTCCATGACGTCAAGCATCGCGAGCTGCCGGTGCAACAGTGACTGGTTGCGCCGGGCCAGGTTCAGGTATACCTCGCCGATTCCCCGGCGGAGCTCGGCCTGCCCGACGGCGGCGCTAACGGCAGTTCGCTGCACATTGCCGAACGCCTGCGCGACCTTGGCGATCTCTCTTGTCTTACCCGAGTGGATCGGCGGCGCCTCGGCCGTTACGTCGACGTCGTAGCCGCGGCGCAAGCGCTCGACAACCCGGGGCAGACGTTCGTTGGCCAGTTCCTGAGCAGCAGAATGCAAGCGGGTGAGTTCCCGGCTGATGCGGCCGCCGAACCGGAGCAGGACGAAGATCGAAGCGACCACGGCCAGCAGGCCCAAACCCGCGGCGAGCCCCAGCCGGAGCAGGTCGGCGTTGCCGGTGCGCGTTGACTCATTGCTGAGAACTGCCCCCGCATGCGAGCCGGCGTCACGTAGCTGCAGCAGAACCGAGGTCGATGTTGTATACCACGCAACGGGATTGACGGGGACCGGGGCCTTACTGTTGGCATCCGCCAGGATCATGTCCTCGGCCGCGACGAAGTTGCGATATCCGGGCGAAGAAAATACCCGGTCGTACCCTGCGCGCACCGCGTTCTCGAGATGGCCAAGCTGCGTGGTCAGGAGATCGCGCCTTATTATCGCGTCCGCACTGAACGCGCGGAGTTCGTTGCTGGTCAGGTGGCCCCGTGTCACCAGCGTCGCATCGAGCAGCGTCGCCTCGCGGCCACCCAACTCCGACGCGCGCGCAACCCCCAGGTTCGCGAGGTTTTGGCTGACATTAGCGCCGGAGCTTGACGACGCCGTGACGAACCACTGAAAAGCGCGGTCTACGATGCTGTTGTACTGCTGAAACCCCGCGAATGCGGTCAGCTCGCCCGCGTCGATCTGGTTCCGAATGGCGGGCAGCCCGCCGAGCTTCGCTAACAGCGCGGTCAGGTCCGACCTCGCCGCTCCGGGGAGGTTTCCGGAATCCCGCGCCATCACGTTGCGGAAGTCGTAGACGGCCCCGTCCGTGGTGGCGCGCGCGTTGTCCATCAGGGTCCGGGGGATCCGCCGGTCCGCGCTCAGCCAGACGAATGACTGTGCCCGCTCCAGGTCAAGGCCGTTGAGCAGGTCGGTCGCGGCTGGGTCGACATTGCTGTTGACGCTCTCGGTCCTGGCCTGTTCAAGGGCACTTGAGAGAGTCGTGACCGCCGCGAACGCCCACAGGGCCACGAGCGACGTGAGCGGAACCGCCAGCATGATCGTCAGCGCCAGGCGGACTGACCTGGTGCGGGTTCGCCGGGTGCGTAAACCCATGACAGCCTCTCGCTATGGTCTGGAAGATATGGCTTGTTTATGTCATATGGGCGATTTGCCCGTACGGATCCACTCGAGCATGATTTCCCTGCCCGAGACGTCTACGTACTCGATTCGCGTGCCCTCGAGGCAGGGCTCCGTTAACACGGCCTGCGGTGGGCTGCTTGCATCCAGGCGGAAGGTGGCGTCGATCCCTATCCCGCGGTCCCGCAGGCGATCAAGGCGAACCGCCATGTCTGTTTCCCAGACTCCGTGGTACAAGATCTGGCCGCTGTTGGCCAGGGAAAAGATCCCATCCCCGTTCGCCTGGATCAGCTCGTAATACGGCGGCTCGGTCCGGGACATCACCGACGCCACCTCGAGCGGATGCGGCTCCGGGTCTTCGACCCACGGAACCTCGTACACCAGTGGCTCGGTGAACTCGATATCGTAAATGTCGGAGAAGCGGGCGACCGCCTTCTCGAGGTCCGGCACGACAATGCCAGTGTGATAAAACGGCGCCGGTAGACCGGTTGTCATCAAGCTTCCTTCCTCGGGGGATGACCGCTGACGGACCCCCGGCGTCCAAAGAATGACGCCGGGGCACGTCAGCATCCCCGATACGGCTAAGGACGTTTCACGTATCGAAGAGCACGGGCAGCTCCGGTGGCGAACGGAGTATCAGGCCGTGAATGTGGGGATCATGCGCCGCGGGGTCGAGCCGCACGTTGTGCAGCCGGTCAAGTACCACGTTGACGAGGACTCTGGCTTCGAGCCGGGCCAGGTGCATGCCGAGGCACAGGTGCGGGCCTTCACCAAAGCTGGTGTGCTGCAGAGGGTTACGGAAGATGTTGAACTGATCCGCATCCCGGTAGCGGGCCGGATCCCGGTTGGCCGCGCCGATCGCCGCAGTGACCAGCGCGCCCTTCGGTATGCTCACGCCGCCGAGCTCGGTGTCGTCGACCGCGGAGCGGACCACCATGATGACCGGCGACTCCCAGCGCAGTGCTTCCTCCACCGCCTGCGGTAGCAGGCTACGGTCGCGGCGTACGGCCGCCATCTGCTCCGGATGGGTGAGCAGGGCGAACAGCAGGTTGCCCGAGGAGCGGAAGGTCGTCTCCGCACCAGCGGGCAGAAGCAGGCGAAGGAACGCCTTGACCTCATCGGTGTCAAGCTGCTCCCCGCCCACGCGCGCGGTCACCAGCTGGCTGATGAGGTCGTCGCGCGGGTCCTTGCGCCGCTCAGCGATGACCGAGGTGAAATAGTCGGACAGCTCCCGGCTCGCCGCCTGGCCGGCTTCCCGGTCCTGCACCACTCCGATGATCGCGAGCGACAGACGCTGGAACATCGCCCATTCGCTCCGCGGCAACCCGAGTATCCGCGCGATGACCTGCACGGGGAACGGGTGTGCCAGTTGCCGGATCAGGTCGGCCCGCCCGTCGGCCACGAAGCGGTCGATGAGCTCTCCGGCCGTTGCGGCGATCAGCTTCTCCGCCTGTTGCTCGATAAAGCGCCGGCGGAAGGCCTTGGCGACCAGGGACCGGTAGCGTATATGTTCCGCACCGTCCATCTGCAAGATGGTTTTGCCCATTGCCTGGCCGATTGTCGCCTCATAAGCGCTGGAACAAAAACGCTTCCTGTCGGTGAGGACTTCCTGCACATATTCGAAGCTGAAAACCGTGTACACGCATGGCCACGGCAGGGGACCTTGAGCCTTGTTTACACCCATCTCGGTTCGGAGACTGACCTTGGTGACCGGAGTCTTCGCCCGCATCTCGGCCAGCATGGGATACGGGTCGCGTACGTCGCCAAGCAGGCCAACGAACTGCTGCATTGGATCGGTGGCGCCTGCGGGCACATTAGATGCCGTCGTCATGATGCCTGCCTCTCTCCTGAGACCCCTCAGCCAAATTTCGGCTAAGCCGTGACCATCAGCTAATGATCCGTTGAGGGGCAGGTGAAGGCCAGGTGCCAAGGTGGTCCTCCGCGTGTGTCCGCGCAGCAACGTCGCCGTTTCTCTCCGGTAAGATCCTGCCGCTGCGAGCGGCGAAGACCGCTTGTGCCTTCGGACAGGATTGCCCACCCCGTGGACCGAGACATCCGTCAGGTGACCGATATCGCGGGCGCCGCCGCCACGATCGGCCTACGCGTCACCAGGTGACGGAAAGCATCACCTGGTGCTGGGACGGGTTGGTGAGCAGGAGCACGGTACCGAGGTCGACACAGGGTGCTGGTTTCGCGTCCGGCGAAGAGAAGGACCGCGGACGGGAAGGCGACAGAGTCGCCGGCGCCGCCCTCGCGCAGCCCTGACGTCACGTCGTCAGCCGGGTCATCGGCGGACTCGGTCATGGCGTCCTGCTGATCCGGTTCGTTCTGGCGCGGCCGCGGCCGCCGTTGTCCTGCACTGCCGGCTGCCCAGGACATGAGTGTTGCCATCGCCCATCATGAACACTCCTGCCGGGCGGGTACGCGCGAGCGCAGCCGACCCTGGGCCAGCAGGGTGCTGACGGTCCGTGACGCATCCGCGGCAGCCGTTAAGGATCATGATTTCCGAACGGCTGCCGCAGCGCGCCGCCAGTGACCGCACCTGGCTGGGCCGGGTGGCGGAGGATACCCGGCAAACCCGAGCGCATGCGCGGGTGGACACGCCGGAGCCCGCTCCGGCCGCAATTCGTGGTGGACGCCGAATGATTTGCTGAGCCAGCAATGTATAAGGCGACCCTGCGTGACGAATCGAAATTACCGATCCAACTTGCAATGCAACTTTCAGTGCTTCTCTTCACGGCTTCCCGGCTAACGAACTCGTCTTATTCCTCTTACTTCGAATTGGGCCCGGGTTTTACCCTGGTATGGGAAGGGCACTACCAAGACGGCCGCCCGGTGATGTGCAACAGCGCGTGCCCTAAACGACGCGTGAATTAACTCAAGATTACATGCTGGATCAGACGGCAGGCGAAGCGCAGCCCGCCAGCCAGCAGAGCGCCAAAGCAGCGGAAGGGGGCGCCCGATGAGGACGCTGGAAGGCCAGGTAGCCCTGGTCACCGGGAGTTCCCGGGGTATCGGGGAGGCGATCGCCACCGAACTCGCCAGGCGCGGCGCCGCTGTCGCAGTACACGGGCGGGACCCGGCCGCGGTCAGCGACGTGGCGAGGGCCATCGGGCACGATGGCGGCACAGCCATCGCGGTGACCGGCGACGTCACCAGTTTTGATCATCTGGAGGCGATGCGCCGACAGGTCGAGGACAGCGCTGGCCCGGTTGACATCGTGGTCGCCAATGCGGGCGTGTGCTTCTACCCGCCCGCGCCGCTGGAGAAGATCCCTGAGGAAGAGTGGCGGGCGACGGTCGACGGCAATCTGCTGGCCACGTTCCTGACCTTGAAGTGTTTTCTGCCTGGCATGAAGGAGCGGGGCCGCGGCAGCATCATCACCATCGCATCCTCGGCGGGCCGCCGGCCAGACCCCCGCGCGCCCATCGCCTACGGCGCGGCAAAAGCCGCCATCGCTCTGCTGACCCAAGAGGTCGCGGCCCAGGTTGGTCCCTTCGGGATCAGGGCGAATTGCATCGCACCGGAAACGATCCTGACCGCCCAATACCGAGAGTGGATCCCGGCCGAGCAGCAGGCGGTCATGGCCGACGGCTACCCGCTCAAACGGCTGGGCATACCCCAGGACGTCGCCACCGCCGCCGCGTTCCTGGCCTCCGACGATGCCGCCTGGATCACCGGCCTGATCCTCGATGTCACCGGCGGCGCCGTGATGATCTGACATGACCAGTCTCCCGGCCCGATCTGCCGAATGGACCTCGCCAAGAACTGGCCCGTGGCCGGTTCGCGGCGGAACGGATGGTGATGGCATGACTGACATGACGGCGCCGAGGTTTTTCACCGAGCGCGACGCGGATGCGGGGGCCTTGGCGGGTCATCGGGTGGCCATCATCGGCTACGGCACGCTTGGCCGGTCGGCCGCGCTGAACCTGCGCGACAGCGGCGTGGACGTCGTGGTGGGCAACATCGCCGATGAGTACCGGGAGCGGGCGGTGGCCGACGGGTTCGCACCGGCCGGGCTTGGCGACGCCGCAGCGCAGGGCGATCTGGTGTGGGTGCTGCTGCCCGACGAGGTGATCCCGGACTGTTTCGGCCGCGACATCGCGCCACGGATCCGCGACGGCGCGGCGGTGTGCTTCGCGTCCGGATACGTCCTGGCCTACGGGCTGGTCACGGCCCCACCCGGGATTGATGTGCTGCTGCTCGCGCCGCGGATGTCGGGTGGGCTGGTGCGGCAGCAGTATCTCGCGGGCGAAGGGTTCTACAGCTGCGTGTCGGCCGAAACCGACGCCAGCGGCGTGGCGTGGAAACGGCTGCTTGCGCTCGCGGCGGCGGTCGGGTCGCTGCGCCGCGGTGCCATCGGGCTGCCCGCGGCGCAGGAGGCACTGCTTGATCTGCTGATCGAGCAGACCTTCGGGGTGTATCTCGGGCTGGGCATGCAGCTGGCGTTCCGGATCGGCGTGGAGGCCGGGCTGCCGGCCGAGGCGCTGGTGCTTGAGCTGTACATGTCCGGCGAGATGGCGAAGACGATCGAGGCGTTCGCCGCCGAGGGCTTCTTCGGGTCGCTGCTCAACCACGGGCTGACCGCCCTGTACGGCGGGTTCACCCGAACGGGCGAGGTTGACAACGAGGGCATGGAGCGGATGTTCCGCGCCGCAGCGGGCGACATCCAGAACGGCGGCTTCGCCCGCCGGTTCCAGCGCGAACTCGCCGACGGCTACCCGACCGTCAAGGCCATCCAGGAGATGATCGCTGGCAGCGATCCGATGACGGCCGCCGAGCGGAAGGTCCGCGCCGCCCTCGACGGCCAACCGCTCCGGTCGGCTCGATCGTTTCGTCCAGGCTGGCCGCAGGTCCAGCTCGCCAACGGCGGTGAACGGCATGAGGACCGGCGCAATGGAGCCACCGAATACCGGCCGGTTTGATCGAAATCAAATCGCCGGCCGAGGCTGCCGGTCTTTCTGGGCCGTGACCCACAGGTGCGCGGAGATCCGCATGGTGGACTGAAGACCTGGTGCCGGGGTACCGTTACATGTAACGGTAGGAGGCTGGGCGATGGCTGACACTGGTTCGCGGCGCCGGGTACGTGCGTACCGGGCCCGGCTGCGCGCGCAGGGTCTGCGGCCGGTGCAAATCTGGGTACCTGACGTTACTGCGGAGGGATTCGCCGCGGAAGCGCACCGGCAGTCCCGGGCCGTCGCAGCGAGCGAGCGCGCCGATGATGACCAGGCCTTCGTCGACGCAGTATCCGAGTGGCCGGAGGAGTGAGGCGAGCCGAGATCTGGACCGTCTCCGGCGGCGCCGACTACGCCGGCAAGCCGCGACCCGCAGTGATCGTGCAAGACGATCATTTCGACACGGACTCTGTCACGCTCTGCCCGTTCACCACCGACCCAACAGAAGCGCCGCTGTTCCGGCTGCTGATCGAACCGAATCAAAACAATGGCCTGGACACCCCAAGCCGCATCATGGTCGACAAGGTCACCACGGTGCGCCGTTCCAGGCTCGGCGGGAAAGTGGGTGTGCTCGATGACACGAACGTGCTTCGCCTGAACCGGGCACTGGTGGTCTTCCTGGGCATCGCCAGCAGCGCATGATCTACTGCCGCTCATGCCTCATGCCCCGTCAAGGTGAAGTCGATGGCCATGGGATTCCTCCATATCCGGATTCTCATTGCCCATGCCGGAACCATCCGCCTGGCACCGGCGGCACCCCGACCACCCGTGCGGACCTAGCCGCCCGGGCCCCGGTGAAGTCACGCGACACGAGTGGGCGAATCGTCCCGTCCCTGATTGCAGCGAGGTGCTGGCGTTCGCCCGGCGCCGGGGCGACGGCGTCGACGCGATCTGGGCGCTGTCGTGGCCCGAACAGCAGGCCGCCGGGATCAACCCGATCGTCATCCGCGCCTACTACAGCGCCGCCGCTCACCACCCGCACCTGCGGGCAGGTACCGCCGGCGACTGGCCGCTCAACGTGTTCGACGAGAAGCAGGCGGCGGCTCAGGTGCCGGCCCTGCGCGCGATCGCGTCGGCCGACCTGCACAACCTGGTCTTCCAGAGCGACTACCGCATCATTCCGGCCATCGTGAACGGATGGACCCCGTGACCGCCGACGCGCTCCGCGCGGGTGGCTAATCGCAGATGGCTTGCGCCTGCTGCGCGGTCTCCACCGGCCGGGAAAGCTCATATGCACGGCATGCCTGCCCGCGGGCACCGCAGGCGAGGGGTGTCAGGCCGACAGGTCCAGCTTGGATACGAGCCCGGCCTCGGCGAGCACGGCGAAATGGTCGATCGTCTCGGCCACCCCCTGGTCGAGTGGTCGCCACGCGATCGGGCCGATGATCGCCTCCAGCGCGTCGCTCGTGAAACCGGGCGGCGTCGCCACGAAGGGCTCGTCGTGGAACGTCACGCTGGCCCGGGGGACGACGCGCTTGATCGCATCGACCACCTCGCGCATGTTCCGCACCTCGCCGCCCGTACTGTAAGCGGGAGCGCCCTGCGCGACGGCCCGTGCGGCACGGATGAAGATGTGCGCGACGTCCCCGGCGTGCTGGGTCGGCGCGGAGCCGCCGTGGGCGATGCGGAACGGCTCACCGAGGGCAGCCGCCAGCATGGCCCTGCTCATCGCGGCGGTCACGCCGCGGTCGCGGCCCACGCCGTACACCAGCGCCGGCCGGATCCCGATGCTTGGCAACTGGTCCTCCGCCCAGAACGCCGTGGCCATGCTCTCATTGGCGGCCTTCCACGTGCCGTAGAGCGTCCCCGCACTCAGCGCACCGATCGAGCTCGCATAGGCGAGCTTCACCCGCCCCCTGCGTGCGAGCACAGCGTCGAAGACGTTGAGCGTCCCGATCACGTTCACCCGCGCGCCGGCGAGGTGGTCGTCGCGGCAGTACGGGTACTGCAGAGCGGCCAGATGAACCACGTGGGTGATCTCGTGCTCGTCGAGGACCCGGCCGACCGATTCCGGATCCGTGACGTCACCGGGGACGAAAACCGCCCGCTCGAGCTGTGCCGCGTCGAGCAGCAGCCGCGCCCGGCCGGGTCCAGGGCCGATATCGAGTCCAACGACCGGCGTTCCTGCCCGCACCAGATGGGCGACCGTCCAGGCGCCGATGCACCCGTGCGCGCCGGTGACGAGGAAGCGTTCCCCGGCCAAGATATGCCCAGGCTGCCGCATTATTGCTCTCCCTTGGTCAGCACGGCAGAGGCCGCTGGCGCAGCTGCGCTGGTCGCGCGCCGCGCCATCAGGATCGTTGCCGCGACCGCCAGGCCGACCAGCATGATCATTGGATTGAGACGTTCACCGAGGATGAGCGCCGCGAACAGCATGGTAAGGATCGGCTGGAGCAGCGGGCCTGGCATTTCTCGCTGACGCTGGGCGACTACGGTGCGTTAGGCAGCCGGGGCGATGAGGTCGGTGCATTGCCGGTAGAAACCGGCCAGGTCACGCTCATGATCGCGAGCGCCATCGATCACGAGCTGGTCCTCGACCGAGGAGAAGGCGACGACCGCGCCGATCGCGCAGCCAGCATGGTCTTCCTCGACTTCACAGTGTGCGCTCATGTAAGGCGCGTCGAAGCCGAGTGATCTCCAAGCCGCTATCAGCTGATCGAATTCGTTCACCGACAGGGCTTCGACCGCCCAGTGGTAGCCGAGGTTGTACTTGGCCCTTTCCATGGGATCGAGCCCGTTGCCCTGCAGGCGGTCAACCATAGTTTGTGTCCAATGCCGGCCGCAAGCCAGCCATTGACTCTTGGAATCGCGGGGGTATCGCGAAGGCCAGGGCTCACCCGTGGCCGCCGTGAAGAAATCCGCGTACAGCTTGCGGTGCGTGCTCTGCAGCGGGCGGTCCGGCTCAATGCCATATTCCGAGGCGAAGGGCTGCAGAACATTCTGCATCGTCACGTAACGCTTGACGTAGGATGAGTCGTCATGGGTAGCCTGGATGCTGGTGGCAATGACCGCGAACATGAGGTCGAACGCCTCGTACAGGTGCCCCATGCCCAGCAGGGCGTCCGGGTATTGAGACTTGGGCAGGTTGGGAAGATCAGCGCAGAAACGCTGAATAGCTTTGACCGAGCTTCCCGACAGCAGGGAAAACATGTGGTCTTGGTGTGCGTCCAGTTCGGCCGGCGTTGGAGCAGGCGAATTATCGATCATTGAGTTCCCCTTAAGGCCATGCCGCGTAGGGCCCGATCCTCGTGAAATCCCCGTAGTCGCTGTGCCCTGAACACGGCGTGCCATTATCGTTACACCAAGGCGCGAAGCTGTCCAGCCCCGGACGGTGGCCAAACCACGATACTTGCTATTCCTGTCCCTCAGGTAAGTCCCGCATATCTACGGGTCATGAGCGAGGCGACCGGAACCTGGCCACGATGGCCAGCGCTGCTGGGATCGCCTGACGCGCGGAGCGGCAGCCGTTCGGTATCACGATCCCCGACACTGCGCGAGTGGGTCACAGCCGCAGCTACCTCAGCCCCCTGGACCGGTCGATCAGGGCGTGCACGGCGGCACCGTCGTTCGCACCCCGAGCTGCTGGTCGAGCAGCTTGCTGCGGCCCAGGATGACGAAGTCGTACTCGGTGTTGACACCCGTCCCGTACAGCACGTCGCCGTTCGCGGTCGACAGTTCTACCGGACCGCCCACCAGGTTGCCGCAGCTACCGCTCTGTTTGATGGTGGCGATCGAATACCCGCCGAAGAACGTCTTTTCCACGGCCCAGCAGAACGCCTTGAAGCCCTGCCCGGTCCCGGGATTGAAGTTCGACGGCGTCATCGGAAGCTGCAGGACCGAGTGCCCGCCCACGTCCGCCCCGACCCGGGGCATGGCCGTGGTCGTGACGTGGAAGTTAAACGGTCCGCACACGCTGGTCGCGCTGGCCGCGATGTTCACGTCGATCCCGCCGCTCGAGAAGGCAGCCGTCACGCCCGTCACGGTCGCCCCCGGGACCGCCGCGGTCAGGGCGGTGCCTGCGGAGGACTGGATCGCGCTGGTGAAGAAGCTGGAATTGATGTCCAGATTCCAGTCCCAATCCGTCCCCGCGTAGGCGCCGTGGCCGACGAATGGGGTGGGATCGAATGGCGCGGCCGCTCCGCTGTCGAAGGCGAACCCGAGCTTGAGGGTGCCCTCCGAGCCGATGTTCACCCCGGTGACGTGCACCCGCGACTTCGTCAGGTCGCTCGCGGTAGCGGCCAGGGTGTCCGCCGCGATCACGGTCGGTGTCTGCGTGCCCAGTTGGGTCAGCACCCCGACCAGGACCGGGTGGGAGACCTGGTCGGAGGCGGCGCAGGTGACTTCCGTGCCGAAGGCGTCGTCGTGCAGGCCGGCGAAATCGAACCGGAGGGCCAAGCCCTCATCGGCGGCATTGTTCAGGATCCGCAACCGGGTGGCATGATCGGGCACCGTCGCCGGATACACCAGGTAGGGAACTATGTTCAAGGCCAGGTCGAAGGGGCGGGTGCTCACCTCGACCTGCTGGCCCTGCGCTCCGCGCAGCCAGGGGATGATCGTGAGCGTGATCTGGTTGACCGCGCTGGCGCCGGTTCCCTGCTCTGATAACGTGACCTTCCGCACATGGATGCCGGACTGGCCATTGGGTGACTCCACCGCCGGCTTCACGGTCGCGAGCATGTAGTCGCTGCTCAGCTCCAAGTTCATGCTTGTCGACGGCGCGCGCGGCGCTGGCGCGGGATAGAACGACGGCGCGGCCGGAACTGGCGGACAGGGCGACGGGGTGGGATTGCAGGCCGTGACGGTGACCAGCCCGGCGCAGACCAGCGTGAGCGTCACCCCGCACCGGGCGAGATCAAGCATGCTGGGCCTCGCCATGATCGCCCACCTCCCCCGCCGCGGCGTCACTCTCACGGGTATTGGAGGGCACCCGCGCCGCGCTGATACGCGACCGCGGCGGCCATTTCATCCCGTGGGAGATCCCCGGCGAGTGGGTCGACGACCTGTGGCGTACGTTTCGCGGACGACGCTGAACCGGCGTCCACAGGTGCGGTGGCAGCCGGTCAGGGGACGCAGAAGGGCGAACCGGCAGTGTCGCACACGCCGGGCGGGGCGAAGGCGGCGTCGACCAGTTCGATGGTGATGTTGCCGGGGCCTCGGTGGTAGGCGAAGACCGCCGCTGACTGACCCGGCACGTAGACCGTGGCGATCCGCGGGAAGCCGGCTGCCACCAGCGCGTCGGAATGGGCGGCCAGGTTGGTGACGGCGAAGCCGATGTGCGCCGGTGAGAAGGTCGCGCTGGCTTGCCAGGGAGTGCCGCTCGGGTCCGTGACACCGCGGACCAGCTCCACGTACGGCGGGCCCTGCACCGACCGCACGGCGTCGAGCCGGACCAGCACGACCTCACCGTCCTGCAGGCGGATGGGCAGGGTCGCGCCCTGGACCGGTCCCCACTGGATGCCCAGCCCCTGGGTGAACCGGGCCATCGCCGTGCTGAGGTCGCTCACCGCGTAGCCGACCTCGAAGAACCGTCCCAGCGCGGGCGCTGACACGTAGCCGGCGAGGCTGAACGCCAGGCTGCGGGCGCCCGGTGTGAGCGGCTTCGCGACAGAGGTCCGCGGCGCGGTCGGCACGTGGTCGGCGGAGACGAGCGCCGGGACCGCCGATAACACCGCGGCCAGCGCGAACAGCGGTACCAACCGGGACGTTACGCGAGAGTACATGACAATCACCCACCCATCTTGAGTTGAACTGGGTCCCCGCCGAACGCGGCGCGCAGCGGGTTGGTAACGCGAAGTCCATGAATTGGGACATACTGGCGCACGCGACCGACCGTGGTGGCCCCCGATCATCGGCTTCCGGACCCGCGTTCAGCAGACCCGGCCGGTGAGTCCGGACTGGCATCGCGACGCTTCCCCGTCGGCCCGGGTGATCCGATTGCCCGGCCGAGGATGATTCGTCACAGATTCACACCATACGTAATCACTTGATCGCGTTGGGGTCAATCAACGTTTGCGGTCATATTTCCCCGGGACGGCAGGATCGGCAATCGCGGTGCACGGCCGGTCCAGCAGCGCCGTGGACGCGAAGTTTGCTCCCCCGCTGTGAACAATGATCCCGAACGGCTGCCGCGACGTGTCACTCACCCGCCGATACGGTCTCGATCGCGGGCTTAACCTCGCGTGCGGTCGTCTCGCAGACGGGAGTACATGACGGCACCGAACCGGCCCAGGCGAGGCGCCTGGGCTGGCCAGTGGCGTGCCACACCGCGCGGCCGTTCGGGATCAAGGTTGTCCACCGCTCACCGGACACGCCGGGCGGCCAGAGGTGGAGTGCAATGCCGCCGGCCGGCGCTGCCAGGTCGAAGGCTGGCGCCTGATTCTTGATTGATTCCAGAAACTGGGCCACACTTCAGGCATGCCCACGACTTCGGACTTCGTGCGGATGTTGCGCGGGGCCTCGCTGCGTGTGACGGGTCCTCGGCTAGCGGTGCTGAGGGCGGTGCACGATCATCCGCACGCCGACACGGACTCGATCATCGGTGTCGTGCGTGAGGATCTCGGTGTGGTGTCCCACCAGGCCGTCTATGACGTGCTGCGAGCGCTGACGGCCGCGGGTCTGGTGCGGCGCATCCAGCCAGCGGGATCCGTGGCGCGCTACGAGGCGCGGGTTGGGGACAACCACCACCACGTCGTCTGCCGGGCGTGCGGTGCCATCGGAGATGTCGACTGCGCGGTCGGCTACACCCCCTGCCTGACGGCCGCCGACGACGCGGGCTACGAGATCGGCGAAGCCGAGGTCATCTACTGGGGCCGATGTCCCGAGTGTGTCGCGGCAACTTCTGCCGCGTCCGGCGGCTGATCCAGACACGCAGCGCTCGACACCAGCAGAGCAACACAGCCTTGAATTCAGAGCAACCAACGTCAAGAACAAACCAGCCATCACAGCGAGACAGGAGAAGGACCGACGTGTCTGACCGCGGCAGCGAAAGCGAGAACCCAGTAATCCCCTCCCCCGCTCCCACGCCGGCTCGGCCCAGGACGAACCGGGACTGGTGGCCGAATCAGCTGAACCTGCAGGTTCTCCACCAGCACTCGCCCCGGTCCAATCCGATGGGCGAGGACTTCAACTACACGGAAGAGTTCAAGACCCTCGACCTCGACGCGCTGAAGCGGGACATCTTCGAGGTGATGACGACGTCGCAGGACTGGTGGCCGGCCGACTACGGCCACTACGGGCCGCTGTTCATCCGGATGAGCTGGCATGCCGCGGGCACGTACCGCATCGCCGATGGCCGGGGCGGTGGCGGCAGCGGCGCTCAGCGTTTTGCCCCCCTCGACAGCTGGCCCGACAACGCGAGCCTCGACAAGGCGCGCCGGTTGCTGTGGCCGGTCAAGCAGAAGTACGGCCGGAAGATCTCCTGGGCCGATCTGCTGATCTTCGCCGGCAACTGTGCCTATGAATCGATGGGGTTCAAGACGCTCGGCTTCGGCTTCGGGCGAGAGGACATCTGGGAGCCCGACGAGATCTTCTGGGGGCCGGAGGACACGTGGCTCGGAGATGAGCGCTACAGCGGCGACAGGGAACTCGCCAATCCTTTCGGCGCCGTGCAGATGGGCCTGATCTACGTGAATCCGGAGGGGCCCAACGGCAACCCGGATCCGCTGGCTGCCGCCCGGGACATCCGAGAGACCTTCCGCCGCATGGCGATGAATGACGAGGAGACGCTTGCGCTCATCGTCGGCGGCCACACGGTCGGCAAGTGCCATGGTGCAGTCGATCCCCAGTACATCGGCCCGGAACCCGAGGCTGCCCCCCTCGAGGAGCAAGGCCTCGGCTGGAAGAACACCTTCGGCAGCGGCAAGGGCGCCGACACGCTCACCAGCGGCCTGGAGGGCGCATGGACCAGCGCGCCGACGACGTGGGACAACGGGTACCTGGACAACCTGTTCACGTACGACTGGGAGCTGACGACGAGCCCAGCCGGTGCGAAGCAGTGGACTCCCAAGGTTCCCTCGGCCCAGGGCACTGTGCCCGATGCTCATGATCCGTCGAAGAGGCACGCCCCGATGATGCTGACGACGGACCTTGCGCTGAAGATGGATCCGGTCTACGGGCCGATCGCGAAGCGCTTCCACGAGAATCCGGACCAGCTCGCGGAAGCATTCGCCAAGGCGTGGTTCAAGCTGCTGCACCGCGACATGGGACCCGTTTCGCGCTACCTCGGCCCGTGGGTTCCGGAGCCGCAGCTGTGGCAGGACCCCGTCCCCGAGGTCGATCATGACCTGATCGCGGACGAGGACATCGCTGCCCTCAAGGGCAAGATCCTCGCATCGGGACTGTCCATCTCCCAGCTGGTCGGCACCGCCTGGGCGTCGGCGGCAAGCTTCCGCGGCACCGACAAGCGGGGCGGGGCGAACGGGGCGCGGATTCGCCTTGCGCCGCAGAAGGACTGGGAGGTCAACAACCCGGCGGAACTGGCCAAGGCGCTGCAGACCCTCGAACAGATACAGCAGGACTTCAACAGCTCGCAGTCCGGCGGGAAGAAGGTCTCGCTCGCTGATCTGATCGTCCTGGGCGGGTGCGGGGCCGTCGAGCAGGCGGCGAAGAAGGCCGGCCACGACATCACAGTCCCGTTCGTGCCGGGTCGCACGGACGCCTCGCAGGAGCAAACCGACGTGGAGTCGTTCGCCGTGCTCGAACCGGCCGCAGATGGGTTCCGCAACTACCTCCGAGCCGGACAGAAGTTGCCGGCGGAGACCCTGCTGCTGGACCGGGCCAGCCTGCTGACGCTGACCGCTCCCGAGATGACGGTTCTGATCGGCGGCATGCGGGCCCTGAACGCCAACTTCGGGCAATCACAACGCGGCGTCTTCACCGGCCGGCCCGAGACGCTGACCAACGACTTCTTCGTGAACCTGCTCGACATGGGCACGGAGTGGAAGGCATCCGCCTCGGCTGAGAACGTGTTCGAGGGCCGGGATCGCGCCACGGGCGAGGTCACGTGGACCGCCACCGCCGCCGATCTCGTCTTCGGTTCGAACTCCGAGCTCCGAGCCATCTCGGAGGTCTACGCGTGCGACGACGCGAAGGAGAGGTTCGTGCGTGACTTCGTGGCCGCGTGGGACAGGGTCATGAACCTCGACCGGTTCGACCTCCCCTGATCCCGATGTCCAGGCCGGGCCGCTCACCGGCCGGCCTGGACATCCTCGGCCGGGTGGTCGTTTCCCTTCGATCCAGTCACCGGGCGAACCCTCTCCGGGCAGACACCGACAGCGACGGCTCACGCCCCAGTGCACGTGGCCGGGAACAAACCACCGCGGCGAACGTGCCGCCTATCCTTCCCCCCGGCTCAACCAGTGGTGGCCCGGCTGCAACGACGACAACGCCCAACGCTGGGACTGACACCAGTTCACCGGCGGCCACACGGGTATCCGCTCGTGCCGCAAAGGCGCGCCAGGGTCAAGCGGAATCTAGCCAACGCCGGTACGCCGGACGCCGGCCATGCCTCGCGTTCGGTCACCCGCCGCCCAGGCAGTTCCGGGCCTGCGGCGGCTGCGTGCCGGTACTATCGCCCCTCCCCCACTTGACGGGTCTGATAACACGTATCTATCATATTGATATCTATTTCTAGCAAGGCGCCGCACCGGTGCGCACGACGGGTCGGCTGGTCGGAGGCGGTAATGAGCGGGCGGAACGTGGCGACGACCGGCGGGCGGAGGCCCGGACTCGGGCGGGACGGACCCTCGTCCCGGGGAGGCGCCCAGGGGCGGGGCGGGGCGGCCCTGCTGGCCATCGATCACCTGGCCGGCCCGACGGCCTTCGACCTGCTGGCCTGGGCGGGCCTGGCGCTGGTCGTCGCCAGGATCGGGCGGACCGGCGAGGTCCGCTGGTGGCTGGCCGGCGGGGTGGTCCTCGGCCTCGGGCTGGCCAACAAGCACAGCATCGGCTTGTTCGCCGTCGCGCTGCTCATCGGCGCCCTGCTGTCCGGCGGCCGGCGGCTGGTCTGGAACCGCTGGTTCGCGGCCGGCGCTCTGACCGCGGCGGCCTTCACCATCCCCGACATCTGGTGGCAGGCGCAGCACCAATGGGCGGCCATCGCCATGACCCATGCGCTCAACCAGGAAAACGGCGGCCTGAGCAACATCGGCAACTGGGTGATCGGCCAGGTGATCATGACGACCCTGGCCCTGGTGTGGGTATGGCTGGCTGGACTGCGCTTCCTGTGGCGGTCGAAGCGCCCGCTCTGGCAGGCCCTGGCGTGGGCCTACGGGCTGCTGTTCGTGTTCTTCGCCCTCACCACCGGCGCGAAGATCTACTACCTGGCCGGGGCGTACATCTACCTGCTCGCAGCCGGCGCCGTGGGCATCGACGGGTGGCTGTCGGCCCAGGCGGGCCGGCTCCGTAATCTGCTGCTGGCCACCGCCGTGACCACCGCCGCGGCACTGCCGCTCGTCCTTCCGGTGCTGGCTGCCGCCGACATCGGCTGGACCTACAAGGTGAACCAGGCGATGGCCGAGTCCATCGGCTGGCCCCAGCTCGTCGGGACCGTCCGCACGGCCTGGACCTCCCTTCCGCCCGGGCAGCGGGCCAGCGCGGTGATCTTCACTTCTAACTACGGCGAGGCCAGCGCCATCAACGTGCTGGGCCGGGGGACGGGCCTGCCGGAGGCCGTGAGCGGGCACAACAGCTACTGGTGGTGGGGGCCGGGCAACCCGCACGCCACCACCGTGGTGGCCGTCGCGCCCGGGCCCGTCGACGGCGGCGGGGACGCCGCCTACCTGCGTCAGTACTTCACCAGCGTGCGGGCCGTGGCCACGCTGCCCAACCCGTACGCCATCCACAACCAGGAGTTTGGCGGCCACGTGTACCTGTGCACCGGCCCCCGCCACTCCTGGGCCCAGATGTGGCCACGGCTGCGCCACTACGACTGACAGCAGGAGGCGGACATGGGCGAGCCAGCCATCGCGGTGCGCGGGCTGCGCAAGAGTTTCGGTGCCAAGGAGGCGGTGGCCGGGATCGATCTGGCGATCGCGGCGGGTTCCTTCGCCGGGCTCGTCGGGCCGAACGGTGCGGGGAAGACCACGTCCTTGTCGATGATGACCGGCCTGCTGCGGCCGGACGCCGGCCAGGTTCTGATCAACGGGCTGGATGTGTGGAGCGACCTGCCCGCCGCCAAGGCGGTCATCGGGGCGGTACCGGCCGAGGCCCGGCTGTTCGAGCGGCTCAGCGGGGCGGAACTGCTGGAATACGCCGGGCGGCTGCGCGGCCTGCCCGCCGGCGAGGCCCGCTCCCGGGCCGCTCAGTTGCTGGACGTGCTGGACCTGACCGCGGATGCGAAGCGACTGGTCGCCGACTACTCCACCGGCATGCGCAAGAAGGCCACGCTCGGCTGCGCCCTGATCCACAACCCCTCGGTGCTGTTCCTGGACGAGCCGCTCGAAGGCGTGGATCCAGTCTCCGCCGATGTGATCCGCCGGCTGCTGATGCGCTTCGCCGGTTCCGGCTCGACCGTGCTGTTCTCCAGCCACATCATGGAACTGGTCGAACAGGTCTGCGACCACATCTCCATCATCGACAAGGGCCGGATCGTGGCCACCGGCACCACCGACCAGGTGCGGGGCGGCAAGACCCTGCAGCAGGCGTTCATCGACCTGGTCGGCTCGAGGGCAAGCGAGGGGGAGGGACTGTCATGGCTTGGCTCCTCGTCCAGCTGAAGCTGCGCCTGCTGCGCAACGCGCTGCGCTCGTCCAAACGAGCCAAGGCCTCCTTCATGATCAGCACGATCTTCGCCGCGCTGGTCGCTGTCGGCACTTTCGTGATCCTGGCCGCGCTGCGCGGCCAGAGCGCGGCGGTCGACCAGACCGCTGCTGTCTTCACCGTGTTCGCGTTCGGCTGGCTGATCCTGCCGCTCCTCGCCTTCGGTCTCGACGGCACCCTGGATCCCGCCACCCTGGCCTTGTACCCGCTGCGCACCCGCCCGCTCGCGGCAGGCCTGCTGGCCGCCTCGGCCACCGGCGCCTGGCCGCTGGCCAACCTGCTCGGCCTGCTCGGCGTGACGGCCGGGCTGGCCCGCGGCGGATTCGGCTTGCTCATCGCGCTGCTCGCGGCGCTGCTGCAGGTGCTGTTCTGCATCACGCTGGCCCGGTTCGTGACCACGAGCCTGGCCCGGCTGCTGCGCTCACGACGTGGCAAGGACCTCGCCGCGTTCCTGATCATCCCGATCTTTGCCTTGTACGAGGCTTTCGCCCAGGTGGTGCCGAGACTGGCCGCCGAAGGCAAGATCACCGCGGCGACGTTCGCCGGGATTGACAAGTGGCTGCGCTGGCTGCCGCCCGGCCTCGCCGCGCACGGGATCCAGGACGCCTCGACCGGCCAACCCGGTACCGCCCTGCTGCGGCTCGGGCTGCTGGCAGCCGTCATCGTCGTGCTCGGCGGGCTGTGGATCCGATCCCTCGGCCACGCCCTCGTCACAGTCGATACCAGCACGCAGTCATCGGCAGTGCGCGGCAGACCACTGCCGTTCGCCCGCTCTGGCATCCGCGGCACGGTGGCCGGCCGGTACCTGATCTACCAGCGCCGCGAACCCGGCTCGCTCATCCGCTGGTGCATCATCGCCGTCGTCATGCTCGCCACGTCCGTCAGCACCATCCGGACTCCGCACTACCGCGTGGCGCTGATCCTCAGCGCGATCCTCGGGGCAGGGATGCTCAGCACCTTCAACTCCAACTCGATCGGCATCACCGGACCTGGCTTCGGCCTGGAAGCCGCCGCCCTCACTGGCGTACGCTCCCTGCGGGCCTACTTCACCGGTCACAACATCGCGCTCGCCGTCATCGCGATGCCGCTGCTCGCGGCGGTCTCCTTCGGCCTCGCCGCCTTCGCAGGGCATCCGGGGGACGGATTCTGGGCTGTGGCGATCGATCTCGGTGGCATCGGCGCGGGCCTGGCCCTCAGCAGCATCTACACCGTGACCCTGGCCTACCCGGCAGAAAAGCGCATCGGCAGCCCGGTACCCGGCGCCGCCGACGGCTACGGGGGGCAGGCGCTCGCCGGCACCTTCGGCAGCATCATCGGAGTGGCGGTAGCGATCATCCCGGTGATCCTCGCCGTGGAGCTCACGCACTCGGTTCCGGCCGCCGTCCGGATGCCGGTGCTCGTGCTATGCGCCGCCGGATACGGCATCGCGCTCGCCTGGATCGGCGTGCGGATCGCCGCGAGCGCGGCCGCACACAGGCTGCCAGAACTCGGCCAGATCGCCGTTCGCAGCAAGCTGTAGCCGGTACGATTCCGGTGATCCTGGTACGCCGACGCGCTCGACGCGGCGTCCCGGGTCGGTGAGAAATACGAGCAGGCCCGCGCCCACACCGGCCTCGCCCGCGCGTACCAGGCCAGGGATTCGGCCAGGCCGTTGAACAGGTGACCGCGTGGGCACCGTATTCTCATGCTTTCCAGCGGCCCGTCGGTTGAGGCGGCCGTGTACCTGCACTCCACTTCAGCGGGCAGCCCGCACCTTCTATGCCTGCAGGTGAGCGGCGATCTTGGTGACAAGAGCGCGCGGGGACAGGCGCACGGAGAACGCCAGGATGCGGTTGCGCAGGCCGGGAATGACCAGGGTCTTGCCCCGCCGCAGGCCATCGTGCCCGGCCCGGGCAACGCGCCCGGCGTCCATCGTGCCCCGCCGGAACAACCGGGTGCCCGACATGCCCGCGGTGGCCGCGAACCTCGTGTCGGTCGGACCGGGGGCCAGACAGGAGACCCGCACTCCCGAGCCGCGGACTTCCTCGGCCAGGGCCTCGGTGAAGGACAGCACGTAGGCCTTGGTCGCGCAGTAAACGGCCTGGTTGGGGCCGGGCTGGAAGGCGGCCGTGGAGGCCACATTCAAGATCGCCCCGCGCCGCCGGGCCAGCATGCCGGGCAGCAGCCGGGCCGTCAGCTCGGTGAGCGCGGCCACGTTGACCTCGATCATGCCGAGCTGGCGCTCGGCGCCGATGTCGGCGACGGAACCGTGGGCGCCAAAGCCGGCGTTGTTCACCAGGACGTCCACGTCGATGCGCCGCTGGGTCAGCGCCGCCACGATCTCGCGGGAACTGCCCGGCCGGCTCAGGTCAGCCGGTACAGCGTGCGTCTCGATCCCGTATCTCGCGGCGAGTTCGTCCGCCAGCTGACGCAGTTTGTCCTCGCTGCGAGCGATCAGTACCAGCCGCGCGCCGTCGCTAGCGTAAAGCCGGGCCAGTTCCCGCCCGATCCCCGACGAGGCCCCGGTAATCAGCACCGTTTCAGCCCGGCGAGGCTGCGGCCGACCCTGGGCAGCGGTTCCCGCTGGTGCCGGGCCATTACCCGTCATGCCGCACCTCCGTTGCTCTTTCATCTGCCACGCTAGCCAACGGTGCGAGAAAGGGCGAAGAGCCCAAGGACCCATCCCGGGCCGGCTGGAGCCCGCTCCTGACAGGGATCGAACGAGCTACCGTACCTGGCTTACGTTGCCGACCGCCCTGCCCAGTAGCATCCGGGGATAAGGAGGAGCAGCATGGTCAGCGAGAACGCCACCCGGCTCGCGGTGCTCATCGACGCGGACAACGCGCCGCCTGCGATCGCCGAGGCGTTGCTGGCCGAGGTGGCCAAGTACGGCACCGCCCACGTCAAGCGTGCCTACGGCGACTGGACCAGCACGAGCCTGAAAGGCTGGAAAGACCAGCTGCTCGCCCAGTCGATCCAGCCCATCCAGCAGTTCGCCTACACCAGCGGCAAGAACGCCACCGACGCGGCGATGGTCATCGACGCGATGGACCTGCTGTACTCGGGGCGTTTCGACGGGTTTTGCCTCGTCTCCAGCGACAGCGATTTCACCCGCCTGGCCGCGCGTATCCGTGAGTCCGGCCTCACCGTGTACGGGTTCGGCGAACGAAAGACGCCCAAGCCCTTCGTCGCGGCGTGCGACAAGTTCATCTACATCGAGAACCTCACCTATACCGGCAGCGCCGCCACACCCGCCGGCGCGGTGCTCAAACCGGCCCCGCGCACCTCCGCCGCGCAGCTCAAGGCGGACACCGCCCTGGTGAACCAGCTGCGCAACGCCGTGGAAGCGGCCTCCGACGATGACGGCTGGGCCCCGCTGGCATCCGTAGGCCAGATCATCACCAAGCAGCGCCCGGACTTCGACTCCCGCAACTACGGGTACGCAAAGCTCAGCGATCTGATGGCCGCGACCACGCTGTTCGAGCTCGACCGCCGCAGCTCCGGTGACGGCAAGCCAGGGGTCATCTACGCACGGGACAAGCGCCGCCGCCAGCCGGGCAAAAAACCCACACCGGCCCCGGCGAATTCATGAGCCGGCACTGCCCCTTGCGGAACGATCTGGAATGACTACGTGAGCCACGTTCTATATATCACTGCCTGCGCCGCGCCACCCGCGCAGCATGTCACTCGTCTTACGAGGTGGATCACCTCATACGGCTCGTCCAGGCCCGGTGAGTGCCGTATCTGTCCAGTGGGCGTTCTGAAGGCGAGCGAGGCCCCAGAAAACGCCCGGTCAGCAATTTCGTTTGGGTCCTGGGTTCGCGCCTGGATGACGCGTCGGGCCAGGGTTTATCCGTCGGCTGGCTGGCGGGCAGCGGTGATCTGGCTGTGGAGTGCTTTCAGTGCGGCGACGTAGATCTCTGAGAAGGTGGGGAAGGGCTGGATAACGTCGCGCAGTATGTGGAGCGGGACGCGGGCGCGGATGGCGAGCGTGGCCTGCTGTAGCCACTCGCCGGCTTCGGGGCCGAACGCGTACGCGCCGGTCAGGTGCTCGCCACCGGACAGGAGGGTCAGGAAGCCGTTGGACTCGGCGTAGGCGCGCGTGTAGGTGGCCGTCTTGGCCACCTCGGACAGCTGGGTGGTGGCGCTGAACCGGGCCTCGGTGGCGCCCACCGAGGCTGCTTGCGGATCGGTGTAGACGACGTCCGGCACGGCCTGGTAGTTGGCCTCGCGGGACTCGCCGAGAATGTTCGCGGCGACCACCTCGCCCTGATACTTGCCGACGTGAGTCAGCAGCCGCACGCCGGTGACGTCGCCGATGGCCCACAGCCGCTCACCCGCGCGCAGGTGCGCGTCGACCGGGATGCCGTGATCGCCGGCTTTGACGCCGACCGTCTCCAGTCCGAGCCCGCCGACGCGCGGGCGGCGGCCCGTGGCGAGGAGCAGGTGGTCGCCCCGCAGCTGCCGGCCGTTGCCGAGCGCCAGGACATAGTCCTCGCCCTCGCGCCGCGCGGCGGTCGCGTGCACGCCGAGCAGCAGCTCGACGCCGTCGGCGCGCAGCACCTCGCCGAGCGCCTCGCCCAGCGGCGCGGGCTCACGGGCCAGCACATGATCGGCGGCCTCGGCCAGGGCCACCTCGCCGCCCAGGCGCCGCACAGCCTGGGCCATCTCAGCGCCGACCGGCCCGCCGCCCAGGATCAGCAGGCGGCGCGGGACAGCCTTCATGCCGGTCACCCCGCGATTAGTCCACACTCCCGGCAGCTCGGACAGCCCCGGGATGGACGGCACGACCGGATCCGAGCCGGTCGCCACGACGACATGCCGGGCGGTGTGGCGCACGCCGCCGACCTCGACCACGCCCGGCCCGGCGAGCCGGCCGGTGCCGCGCAGCAGGTCGATGCCCTGGCCCGCCAGCCAGTGCTCCTGCCCGGCGTCGGAGTAGTCCGACACCATAAAGTCACGCCAGGCCAGCGCGGCCTGGACGTCGACCTGCGCGGTGGCCGCCGCCTCCCGTGCCTGATGCACCGCCTCGCCCGGGCGCAGCAGCGTCTTGGACGGGATGCACGCCCAGTACGAGCACTCGCCCCCCACCAGTTCGCGCTCGACCAGGGCGACCCGCAGGCCGCCGTCGGCCAGCTCGTCGGCGCAGTGCTCACCGGGCGAGCCGGCGCCCACGACGATGACGTCGTAGTCGCTGTTCATGTGCTCGCTCCCGGCCTGGCCTGGCCGGCGCTCCCCGCCTGCTCGTCCACCATGTACTGCGCGTACCAGTCCGGCCAGTCCGGGTCGGCGTGCCCGATCTGCTCATCGTGCCGGCCGTTGGCCCGGTCCGCGTCGGCGACCGGCACCACCAGAACCTCGAGTTTGTCGCCCACGACCTCGGCTCCTCTCCGTCTGATGCCGGTGGCCTGTGTCAATGCCACCGGGGGCTGGTCCTGGCATCCACACTCGTGCCACTCGTCGTCGAAGTCCAGGAGCGGGCGGAGCGGGTGCGGGCAGGCGGGTCGTCCGGATCTCGGAGCGGCAGGCCCCGTAACGACTCCGGCGCGCGCGACGCCTGGGCGGACGTCACCGCAGCCGTGAGTGACTGAACCACAGCGCGGAATCAGCACATCGCAGCTTCGTAACCACTTCCCGATGCCGACCTCTTCCCGATGCTGACCTCGGAGGCGCTAACCATGGAGTATCTCGTCAATATGACCACCCACGTTCCGGAGGGAACGCCAGCAGAAGCCTGCTACGGTACGGGCCTACCGGCGCGAAACTCCCGCCAACTGCCGGCTCCACGCACTCGGTCACTCTAAGTGATCACCGTTCGTCCCGGTGACGAGCGAATACCCGCCGATATGCTCGGCAACCTGGCTGCCAAGCTGGCCGCCCGACGCCGCACCGAACCGGGTGATCTGTGTCTGGCTACGCGCATGGCCCGACTGCCCATCGACGCCCGGGTCTGCCGATGAGAGGCCTTTCCTAACACCCGCCGAATAAGTCGGGCGGCGGTGGGTAGCTGGTGGCCATGGCTAGAGCGAGAACTGTAGCCGGGTATGCCATCCCCGGCATCGTCGTGTTCTTCTTCTGGGTGGTCGTTGCAATCCTGGCCATCATCCTGCTGGCGTTCATCGTGCACTGGGCCGGCGGCGGAGTACTCAACCTGAGGCTCGGGCACTTCGTCCTGAACGTCGGCTTCACCTGATCGGGCCCAGCCGCCGTCGCATGAAGTAGCACATGATGCGCACCAGCCGGTTCTCCCGCGCGCTCAGGTCTATGACGGCCCGCTGGCCCGGCCCGTCGCGGCCTGCTCCGTGCGCATTATGCTGCCGTTCGATGGCGACTAGGTGCTCAGCGTCATCTTACGGAAAATGGCGCTGCTCGCCGCCGACGACAAGATGACCTGGTTCGGTAATCCTGCGGCAGCTACCCCGCCGGAACTGAGCGGAAGCCCGTTCCGGGCCAGGAAGACTGTGCCCGCTGCACATTGCCAAATATGAACGGTCTGCGTAATGATCGGCACTGAGTTGATCGGCGGCGGGATGCAGGTCAGCGACGGTGGACTCGAACGCGCTGGCAGAGGCTACGTCGACCCATACATCACACTGAGTGACTGGGAGGGGCAGGGAGAACGCTCACCGAGCCGCCGTTAGGCGCGGACGCTGGTTCGATTCGAATCAAGATGCGAGCCGACCAGATCCGGGCGTTGTGCGCGCCCATTGTGCCGGCGGAGATGAAGGCTGTGCGTCGAGATCGTGGGTACGTGCCAGGCAGGTTCGGGGTGGCCGGAGCCGGGCGGCGGCTGTGGCTCTGGACCGCTCCGCTCGGCGGGTTGCCACGGTACCTCACCGCGCCGGTTCAGCCTGCGGCATGGGGGTGATGGCAAGGACCATGCCGGTCATGGCCTCGACCGCTTCGGGGTCGGTCAGGCCCTGGTCGAGGCACAGGGAGCGCCAGGTCCAGAACGAGATCGCGTGGCCGATGGCCGCGCGCAGCCGGCGGTGCTCATCGTCGGCGCCGTCGAACGGTGCCGTGAGAACGTCGCGGAACAGGGTGTCCCCGTCGCGCAGGGCCTGCTGGTACGCCTCGGGCAGGGCGGCGAAGTCACGGTGGATGTGGGTCAGCATGCCGGCGCCGGCCCGGAAGAACCGGTAGAGGTCGGCCAGGCCGGCCCGCAGCCGCGCGGCCGGGTCGTCGATATGGGACCAGGCGCCGGGGTCGGGCAGCTGCTGGCGGGAGGCCCAGTGCGCGGAGCACGCGCCGAACAGCGCGGCTTCGTCGGGAAAGTGCCGGTAGACGGTCAGCCGGGTCACTCCAGCCCGGTCCGCGATCGCGGCGATGGTGGTCGAGGCCGGCCCGACGCTGCCGTGCAGCTCGACGGTGGCCTCCACGATGCGCTGGCGCGTCTGGCCCACCTGCTCGGCCCGGCGGTGCATCCGGTACGGCCGGGAATCCGGTGAACGCTCATGTTCACTCAATTCTTGACACCGCCTGTCCTGGGGTGACACTATTGGCTGAACACAATGTACATCGAAATTGGGCGGAGGGTTCAGACATGAGCAGCATCGAGCCTCCCCCCATCACCGTGGTGCAACCAGGCGGCGGCCCACAGGGCAACCTGGGCACGATCGGCGTGGTCTTCAAGCTCTGGGACCGCGACACCGGCGGCGCGCTGTCGATCGTGGAACACCCGTTCCCGGTGGGCGCGCTCGTGCCGCCGCACCTCCACACCCGCGAGGATGAGTACTCCATCGTCACCGAGGGCCTGATCGGGTTCCGGTCCGGCGACCGCGAGGTGGTCCTTGGTCCTGGCGGGTACATCACCAAGCCCCGCGGCGACCTGCACGCCATGTGGAACGCCGGGCCGGAGCCGGCCCGGATGATCGAGGTGATCAGCCCGGCCGGATTCGAGCACTTCTTCCGCGAGATGGCCGACCTCACCGCGGCCGGGCCGCCGCAGCTCCCCGAGGTCACGGCCCTGGCCGAGCGGTATGGCCTGCAGGGCGGCCAGCCGGACTGGCTGCCTGACCTGATCGCGCGGTACCACCTCACCCCGCCGCCAGGCGCATGAGCGCCCGGTCATCTGCGGAATCGGTCAGCGCGTCCTGAGCAGGCCGCCTGGTGACAAGATCTTGCCGACCCGCAACCTGGCGCCACCAGGGCTGAAGGCCGAACGACTGGCTGCCCCGCTCGCACGGCGCCAGCCGATCGCCGGAATCAGTGAAGCCCGGCCGACCACGCTCCGTGACACGCTATCCGTGGCCCGACGCGCCCCAGCCGCCGATCGGTGCGGGTTCGGCTCCGAGCCTGTTCATAAGCGACCGCCGCACCGACCGGTGTTCTGCACGCCCATTACCCCTGGCTGGGCGTCCACAGCCGTCGGCTGTCGCCGGGTCTCAGTCAGTGACGATCTGTCGGGGCTGCCGCCTGTTGCGAGCGTCGGCAAAGACAGCGGTGTTGCAGAGGGCCCTTCGGCCCGGCGCTGCGGAGGACACCCACGGGCATCCTTGCAATGTCCCCGTATCGGGCACCACTGCGGGAATCTTCACCGGGCGGGTCTTACGGGACAGCCTCTCGTGGGCACCTCCTCCATCATGGGGTGTTCCCGTAGGAGGTTCCGCTTACGGAGACGACAGGCCGCAGAGATTTGTGCTGGCCGCCCACAAGCGTTCGGCACCGCAGGCGTCGTGGGACAAGGCCGAGGACTTGGCCGGGCGGCACCGGGCGAAGTACTGCCCGGTGACGTGCCGTCAACAATTGTTCGCCGACGACGACGGCGGCGGGCAGCTCGAGGACGTCCTCGCCTCGATGCCGCTGCGGGTATGGCGCAGCGATGAGGTCACGCCCCCTCGCCGCACCCGAATGACCCGGCACGGCAAACCACGCCGCCTGGATCACCCGCAACCGGAGCCGGGGAGAAAGCCGTGGAGTTCCTGACCACGTTCACTCTGACACCGACCGCATCATCAGCGGGGCACTGGACAGCTTCGGGCGCATCGACACCCTCATCAACAACGCCGGCGTCTTCATCGGCAAGCCGTTCACCGACTACACCGCCGACGACTACGCCTTGATGGCCGCCATCAACCTCACCGGATTCTTCCGGCTGACCCAGCGTGCCATCACCGAAATGCTCAAGCGCGGCAGCGGCCACGTGGTCAATATCACCACCGCTGGCGAGTGGCCTGGCCGACACCGTGGCACTGCACGGCGCGTAGTGCGGGCCGATGGGCTCGCGGAAATACCCATCCGGCGCGAAGGCGTCCACAATCGCTTCGGCGTCACCAGCGTCCAGCGCGGCCTGGTAGCGGCCGACGACATCACCGGGGTGGGCGTGCCCGGGCTCGAGCATGGCCAGCCCGACCTGGCGCCGTCCGTCGACCGGCCATTGACTGCAGTAGGTGCGGAACACCACCGACTGATCGTCGGGAGATTCGGCGACGACCGCCACCGGCCAAGCCAGCTCCGCCCGTCGTCGGCCAAGTGCGCCAGCAACTCCACCACGGCCCGCCCGCCGGCACACGTGGAGGCCACGGTCTCGATACGGGCGTGGCGCTCGGCCAGCCAGGACTGATTCTGGCTGACGAACCGCCGCAGCTGCCTGTGGCCGCCGCACCAGCCACTTTGGCCTCCCGGCGATGCAAGATCGGCAGCGCTGACGGCGAGCCGGGACCGCACCGGCGTGCCCGCGGGGCCCGCCTGAGGCAGACTCAAGCTCACGTAGTGTGCTTACGCGCCCGGGAGCACCCGGCGGCACCCGGTATCGACCAGGCCGTGGACGGCCAGAAAGGTAGCCCGCCATGAGCAGGACGGCGGCAGCCGAATTAGCCCGGCTGAAAGTACGGTTCGCCGGGTGGACCATCCGCCGCGTCGGGCGCGGCGAAGGATTCACCGCCCAGCGGGAAAAGCGCACCGGAAAGACTGCCCGGCCCCTCAGCGTGCACGCCCTCACCCTGGCCGATCTCAACGTCAAACTGGCAGAACACGAGGGACGGCGGCGCCACAGGAAACCATGACTGTGTTCATCGCGCCACACAGACGAAAACAAAGACCGCGCCCCCCGTAGCTGGGGGCCATCACCTCGTCGCCGCGGCCGCTGGTCCAGTAGGGCTCGAACACCCTGTCGCCGTGCCGCAGGTAGCACACCAGCATGAACGGCCCGCGCCAGGCCAGCAGAGCGGCGCGCCGCCGCAATAGCGTCACCTTCGCGAGTGTGGGCCCTCTCCCGAATCCGCAGCGCATCCAGTTCGGCCTGCCAGGTGGCCCGGTCGGCCACCATAGGCAGCCCCGGTGTGCCGGTGGCGCCGGCAGGTTCAGCTTGCTGGCGAGCAGCAGCGTCGCAGTGGTATCACGGATGCGGTTTCCCGCTCTTCAATATCAGGTACGAGGGACGGAGGACCGTGATGGCTGTCATGACCATCAGCCAGACCGGAGCAACGGTTGAGGTGGCCGCCGGGGACATTGGTGGCACGAAGCTGGGGGGACACCGGCCGTTGTGGTACACCGTCCTGGGGCTGGGGATTCCGGCGGCGGCCTTCTTTATGGCCTGGGGGGTGCACGGAAGCAACTCGAGCACCTATCGCATCGACAGCCAGTGGAGCGCCCTGACTGGCCTGTTCATCCTGGCGCTTGCTATCGAGCGTGCCCTCGAGCCGTTCAGCCGAAAGCTCGGACCGGACACGACGAAGTTCAAGGCGGAAAGGGACAAGAAGCTCAAAGTTCTTGGCAGTCCGGCAGCGGATGGCGAGAAAAAGAACGCCGCGGATTCCCAGAGCGCGATTGAAATGAGCCGGCGGCTCACGGCGGTCGTCACGTGGGTGTGGCGACGGGTCTTGCCTTCCTGCTTTGTGCCCAGCTGAATATCACGCTCCTGCAGGCCGTCCGTGCTAACGGCTCTGGGCAACCGCCGTTTTGGGCCGACCTGCTGGTCACCGGTCTTGTCATTGGGGCCGGCACAAAGCCGCTGCATGACCTCGTCTCCAATATTGAGCGGGGCACCGACGATAAGAAGGGCCCGCCGCAGACCGGCGGTAGCAGGCAATGAGGGTGCGCCGCATCCAGGTTCACTTTCGCCGCCGGGCGACGACCCATCAGGCGGGCACGGCACGCGCCTGCGCCCTGGACGCCATCCCGGACAGATCGTCACCCCGCTGGTGGAGCCGCCGGGATTGTCGCTGCCGGGGCCGCTATGACGGCATTCCCCGGCACACGGACCTATAGTTACTTGAGGAAGTAGTGCGATGCGGACCGGATTCCCTCAGGCAGACGCCCGCGATGACTTTGACCGCGCCCGGCGGCGGGCGCGCTGGGCCAGGTTGGCTGGGTGGATACGAGGCCGGCCGTCCAGCCAGAACCACCTGCTCGTGCTGGGTGAGGCGACGATTGTCACCGGCGCCGGTGACCGCGGGCCGGCCAACAAGGGCCCCGGCCGTGTCGTACCAGGTCGTGAGGCGGCGGTCCCGATCGACTGCATCGTCGGGTCGGTCGAGCCGGCGATGCCCTTTGACCGCCACTTCTGGCCCACCTCGCAGTTGCCGCGTACGCGCTTTGAGCGAATAGCTGCCGACGTCCGATGCGGTCGCGGCATCGAGCCGGTCGAGTTGTATCAACGCGGCGACCGCTACTACGTACGCGATGGGCACCACCGCATCGCCGTCGCGCGGGCGCTCGGCCAGCGCTCGGTCTGGGCGACCATCACCAAGGTCAAATGATGGCCAAGCCGTAATACCCGCGCCGCCGCCAGCCAGCAGACACGCTTCGCAGCCAAACCTCCCCGCGGTAACCGCTGAGAACAAACACTGAACGCCGTGACATCGCAGCTCAGGTGAACATATGACGCGGCGGTGGGCCCGGACAGCCATCCGGCAATGCTGTGGACGGCATGGGAGGGCTCCCCAATGGGGAGGGCTCCCCTTTCTTCGCATATGCCGTGACGCGCACGCTGAGAGTATGAGGCGGTGGGGCGCCGCCATGAGCAGTCAGGGGACGCCATGATCACGTCAGTTTTGACGAAACGATGGTTGCGAGCCGAGCGAGTGCGGCGAGCAGGGGCGGATCTTCCGCCGGGCAAAGGTGCCACGCGGAAGGTCTGCGCTGCCACCGTCGCGGGGGTCGCGGTCATCACGCTGGGCTTGACCGGGGTGGGCGCGGTGCGGGCGGCGATGCATGCGCAGATCTGGTGTTCTGTGCGGAGTTTGAGCTGGGACCTTTGGCCCTTGCCGGTCCTTGCGGCGGGGTAGAGCATTAACTCGCCATCGCTGAGTGTTGCTGGGAGGGCACCAGGGAAGGAACAATCGGCGCCTTCCGGCCAGTGATAACGGCACCACAGGATCGGCCCGCAAGGAAGTTGCGATGTCTGCCTGGATATCCCAAAAGGTCGCCGGTGCTCCGCGGATTGGGTTACGCGGTGGTGTGCTGCTCGCTGGCGCCATGCTTGCTGGCGGGCTCGCGGCGGGCGCAGCGTCCGCGGCGACCATGCCGCAGCCCGCCGCCGGCCTGGTTCCTGGCGCCGCCACCACCGCCTCCGAGATGGTCCGCGTTTTCTATCAGCAGGCGCGCCACAGCCTGACGCTCGTGCCGGGGAGCGCAACTGTCTGGGGTGCGCCGCAAAACCTCGGCGGCGCGCTCACTAGCGGCACTTCGGCCATCACCGTCACCAGTGGCATAGAGTTCGCTGACACCTGGGTGTTCGCCCGCGGTCAGGACAACGCCGTGTGGTTCAGGCAGTTCTCCGACGGCCGCGGCACGTGGGGCCCATGGACCTCGATGCAGGGCAGGGCACTCGGTACGCCGGCGGCCACCTGCGTGGGTGCGGAAAGGATGCCAACCGTTGCCGTACGCGGCGGCGACGGCGCGTTGTGGATGCGCGCGCTGAGCGGCGGCGGCTGGCAACGGCTTGGCGGCAGGCTGGCCTCGGATCCGGGCACGCTGCCTGCGGTCGCGACGATCTGCCCGAGTGGGCTGGAATTCTTTGCCCTCGGCACGGACCACGCCGTCTGGGACTTCTCCGGCGGGTGGCAGCGCGTCGGCGGCAGGTCGGCGGCCGCGCCGGCCGCTGTGCGGCTCGCGAATGGCGAGACCGACCTGTTCGTCCGGGGCAGCGACAATGCGCTGTGGATGAATGTCCGGGCATCGGGTGCGTCCAGCTGGAGCGGCTGGCGCCGCATTGGCGGGGTTCTCACCTCCGCACCGGTAGCGACGGTCTTCCCGAGCTCACCACAAACCCGCAGGGTGTTCGCGCTGGGAGCGGACGGAGGCCTATGGACAGGCCGCAATGTCGTAGGCGCCAGCACATGGAGCTGGACGCAGGTGCCATAACAGTCGGCCTGACGCCTACCCGCCACAGTGCGGCGGCGACGCAGGTACCGCATGTTCGTCGGCGTCGTCGGCGTCGTCGGCGCCACCCTGGACGCCCACGACATACGCGGCCTGTTCACCCGGCCGAGCGTTCGCCCTCACATGGGGCTCGGCAATAGCCGGGTGCTCCATCTCCCGTCGGTCCGCGTCTTATGGGTGATGCGGTCGGTGCTGCAGCCCGGTAGGTGTTTCTCGTAAAAGCAGCCGTTACGAGGCATCACGGGGCTGTTGGCGCCCTCCGTCTGGTTGACGTTGGACAACGGTATTCCCGGGGGGTTGCACGGTGCCGAGACGGAACCGGGGGTTGTGACGTGTGGCGCACCGTACCTGCGGTGTGCGCAGCCGCCATCCTCCTGACCCAGGCAAGCGGGAACATCGCCGAGCCCTCACCGCAGACACCCTCACCGCAGACACCACGAACGCCACATGAGTCGGAGGTTATAAGAAATGAATGCCGCACCGGCGACCACGCCGAAGACGCCCCGTGTTCCTGCCGGCGCGGGTGCCAGCAACAAGGTCGGCGTGCTGAACGTCTATCAGGCCGTCGAGCTCAACTCGACGGGCACAGACATTGTCGGGCTTGCCTCGTTTTACCCCAAGGCGCATGAGGTCTACGTAACCTCCGGCATGGACGGTGATCACGGTCCACGGCCGGACGGCTCGTTTCATTACGGTCACCTCACGTACAAAAACTCACCGGCTGCCGCCATCGACTTCGGCGCCCTCGACCATGCCAACGGGAAGGGCGACGTTCGAATGCGCGACCTCGCGCGCTGGTTCGAGGAGGTGATACCGGGCGCGGCTCATATCGTCGAGCTAATCCACACCACACCGTTCGCCGACGATAACGGCTTCTATGTCAAAAATTGCCAGCGCATCGCCAGCTTCGGCGCGGCAAC